>Ga0099825_1006893_pt1 | contig 14008 bp, 7 predicted proteins | sample SiratroredBW_FD_76838 | JGI IMG/M metagenome (GOLD analysis project Ga0099825, IMG submission 76838) | Root nodule microbial communities of legume samples collected from California, USA - Siratro red BW | ecosystem: Host-associated > Plants > Roots > Nodule | place: USA: California | collected... | reverse complement strand
TTTCTTTTTTTTTGCTTTTTTACTTTAATGTTTGTCTCCCGGCATCAAATTCATGCCTCTCTTTTTTTCTCGTGAAATACCACTACCAGGTACCCTTTTTTTTTTTTTTCTTTATTTAGGGAAAAAAAAACAAATGTCATTACCCCAGACCTGTTTCCTAATAAATATTCTCAGCTTTTATTTTATTTTTTTGTCTCTATTGTGCAATCACTCTATGTAGTTGTTATTTCATAAATTTTGAGATAATTATTATGAAATCAAATATCAATGTATATGGAAATTTACTATTAGACAATATTTAAGATAAACGTTATAAAAGCAAATAAATATATACAATTCTATAATGACTCGTTAAGAAATGAAATGATTTTAAAATTTTACAGGATATTTCAGAAACAGTGATTAACACTATGGACTACCTTTCGGTTAGCTCGACTTTTAGTTCAAAATAATCGAACTAAATATTAAAATTATATACGGTTTAGTTTAAAAATAAAAAAAATAAACTAATATCAGTTTTATAATTTTTTATTAATATATTTATTCACTTTCATTTATTTAGCCTAACATTATATTATAATAAATGATTTTATTTTATATTTTACGATAAAACTAATTATGTATGATATTAAGTTATATATATAATTTAAAGTTTATGAAACATAAAGTATGAAATTTAGTAAAAGAAAGAAACAGAACATGACCATGAATGTTAGACCCAATCATCCACAAAAAGAATTAAACAAGGCAAACTTTCTTACTAACCTATAAGGATAATATAAAAAATATAAATAATTAAACAAAACTAAGGAAAATTATTAGAATATTGAGGAGAGGTTTATCTCTAATGTTAAACATAATAGTAAAAGAAAGAAAAATAAAACTGAAATGCTTAAATTATTTGGATATTTCTTTTTTATAGTATGCACTCTATTCTTTATTTTTTTGTCTTTCAAGTTTTGTAAAAGTTTGAATGCACCATTTTAACTCAGCTGAATTACTAGAAAATCTCTCCTCTAGCTAATCGGTCTAATATTTTCTCAAAAAAGTTGAGTAACATGTACCCCTTCAATACCCTACAGCCCAACTAGACATGAACCAACAACAGTTAAGTATAAACCATAAGGGCTAAAAATATCCCTAGACTTTCAAACTAGCAATCATCCTTACATTAAGCTTAACCCCAGCAAAACTATGATAAGTTATTTCAGAAGTTTTTCTAGCATAGAAGCATTTTTAAAGTGATTTACTAGGTCAACAAAGTGATTGGACCAGATGACAATCGAGACTTATTTAGAAGCCTCCTCCTCCAAAATATTCACCCACCTCTTAGAAACTAAACTTTGCATACTAACATCTTGTAAGGAATTCTCTTGAAAAGCAACATGTTTAGAATTATTATTACCTATCCCTGGAATGACGACAATGAGAGCAATCAAAGGGATTAGAATCCACAATATTTATATTTTAGTGTTTATCGTTGGATAAGTTTTCATGCATTACAAACAATTTAGAAAAAGAATTTGAAAGAGTCAAATCAAACGAGTAAGTCAAGTGACCCTTAGGAGAAAGATGTTGTATTTGTTTAACATTCTAAACTGAAGATGCCTGTTGAGAATCATCAATAAGACTTGACATCCATTCTAAAGTATCTTCTTGATCAGAGTCATCGTTAGGAGTAACAACATCACCTCCTAAAGAAAATGGTTTGGAGTCAGCAACAATATTAACAACATTAACCACTTTGGTATGAAGTTTCACATTTTCCTCCCTTGTTCCCAAGTTGAACATAGGAACAGAACACTATTTAAACTTCACTCGTTGATTAGATTTATCAATCTGAGGGGCAGTGCTTTCAGGTAGATAAAGTATGATCAATCATTTTACAAAAAGAGAGAAAATGTGGAAGTCATTCATACTCCACATCAGCTTCAAAGACAAAGTTTGACCAGATCCACATCAATGATAATTCAAATATAGAAAGCCATTAGTTTTCTTCATAGTACAATCATCTGAAGCAAGAGGGGTATCAACCCCTCTTGTTATAGAGAAAATAGCACAGGGTTGTCAATACTCTAAAGAGAGACTATGAATTTTGACTTAACACTATGCCTCATGTCTTCCAAAGAGATGAACGAAAACTCATAAAATTCCTTACTAAGAAGAATAGTCTTCTAAAAACCAAAGGAAAAGGCAATTGCAACAAAGGAATGTCACAAGCATTATTCAAAACTCAACCAATTATCTTCTTGTGCCCAGCAGTTACAAGTTTTTCAATTTGTTTCATATTTAATCATTCAAGCACCTTCAGAGAATTAGAAACCTTACATACCCTCTCATTCCACGAGAAATAACAATATATATATATATATATATATATATATATATATATATATATATATTAAAAAATTTACCAATAAAGAAACTAAAATAAATTACAAAGGCACAAAAATAATTATATTTTTACAATATAAGAAGAATAAGGAATAAAGGTTATTATATTATATTTTTATACATTGTAGCATAAAAATTAAATAAGTTCTAAAATCTACCTCTTGTAAACCTAACAAACTTTCATATATATCCAAAACATAATCATCAAAATACGATTTTTTTCTATTATTTTATTTCATTAATTCTTTTTTATCTTTAATATTTTTCTTTTGCAAGGTAATAATGTAGTGTTCATATTATTATTATAACTCTTCCTCCGCCTGATTCATATTTGTTATTTCTTTAATATAGCTTTACAAAAATAAATCAAATTAAATACATTAAATTTTTCTCTCAAATAAATAATATTTAAACAATTAATTTCGGTTTAGTTTGATTTGGATTTAATCAACAAATTAAACCAGACTATTCGGTTTTTTTTTTAAAATCAAAATCAATTCAAAAAATTATGATTTTAATCTATTATCAAATGTTTTAGATTGATTTTTAAATTATTTTTTTAATTAGTTCGGTTCTAAACACTTATTTCAAACTTTGTAGGACACCTTTTAGAGAGTCCAAAAACTTTCGGTATTTATAAACCATATGTGTAATTTTGTTTAAATTTATTAAATTTGTAAATCATAAATATAATTTACGAATCATCACAAAACAAAATTAATTGGATTGTTTCTAGTGAGATATGATTACACTAAAAGTTTAAACCAATTTAATTAGGTTTAAATTTTTGAGATTTAATAAACTATTTCAACTTTACTGAAATAGAAATGATCAAGATAAACCGTTGTAAACCTGGACCAACTATTTTTTTCACATTTTTGCAACCTCTAATTTTTATAATTGGTATTAAAAAATCTGATTCCATCTTTTATAAAAGAAATTAACTATTTTATTTATTTATTTACATCACCCAAAATATTACATAAAGTAAGCTAATCTATATTATTCAAACCAGCATTTATTGGTTTGTTGCTTTATTCTAGCTGATGAACCGTCGTGGCTTGAATGATTATGGACCCACAAATCTATGTGACGATACTATAGTCACCTATATTAGAGCAAACTCAATTTTTTTCTTACAAGGAAGGAACACATTGCCAGGATGCGAACCGAGAATGAATGAAAAAAATAGGCTGTTTAAATTAAAGAAAATAATTAAAAATAATTAGAAAAGTTATAAAAGTTTTTAAGTGGTATAATAAGTGTAATTGATAAATTTAATATTTTTAATTAATAAGTAATTATTAATTATATACAAATTTAGATCCCTAAATAATTAATTACACAAAAATTTATAAGTAATTATTTACAAATTTAAATTCATAAGTATTTATTGAAATTTTCGTAAATAATTATGTATTGATTTTTTTCTAAGTAACAATTTTATAGGTAAAATTTGTACTAAACCCTAAATTTATTTACGAATTATGATTTGTATTAATTATCTATAAATATTTTTGTAAATAAAATCTGTATATAATTTATTTATAAATTTTTTTGTATGAAACAAATTTCGTAAAATTCGTAAATAATGTTAAATTAAACTATATATAAAAATAAAAATCCATATGTAGAACTTTTTTTAGTGTATAACAAAGAAAGGATAAGAGATTTACACATAGCATATCGTCACCAGTGTACCCTTCTCTTCACACATATCACTTTCAAGCTCTAAATTTACACATTTCATATAGTCACCAACATACCCTTTCTCATCACACATATCACTTTTAAGCTCTTACATATTTTCTTCTTTCTTCAAGATTAATATCATTTTAGCTTGTAATATGTACTCATGTACGGTCTGTTTGACTCCCACGACCGATTTGTTACGATGGATGGAATGAAACGAAATGCAGGGAAAGATAACAAAAACAATGAATAAAAATTAATAGAAAACGGAAAACAAGGAAAAAATCACTATGCACTTTCTTTGCATTCGAGCTAAGATTTGAGAGGAAATGAATCTTCATATGCTTTTATATAATTAATTTTATTATTAATAAATTAATATTTATATTTATATAATAATAAAATAAATATAATTAATTATATAATATAATAATACTTATTAATAATAATAGTTTTAATAAGATTAAAAAATAATAATAAAAGTAACAATAATAAAATTAAAAATTATAATAATAATAAAAATAAATTTATAAAAATAATAATTCAATTATATAATATACCGTAATAATAATACTAAACAATAATAAAATTACAAAATAATATTAATAAAATATTAATAAAAACAACAATATATTAATAATAAATTTATAAAATAATAAAAATAAAATAATCATAAAAATAAAATATTAATAAAATTAATATTAAAAAGTAAATATAATAATAAAATCATAAATAATAATAAAATTAAAATTATATCAATAATGAAAATAAATTTAAAAAATAATAATATTGTTATTAACAATAATAAATTAGTTTTTATTTTAAAATAATTAATCATATGACTTCATCAATGAAAAATAATAATAATATATTAATCACACTCAACAAATTAATTATATTTAATTTTAAAATAATTTTAACTACAATTTCATTTATTAAAAATTTATTTTATCAATCACACACATCACATCACTCACAAACTTTTATAAATTTTTCACTCAAATTTCACTATCTTTTCCTTAATCTAAAAAACTAAATTTTTAACACACTTTCATCTCAAATCCACCCTCTCGAATCCATTCTTTAATCCAAACAAAATCATAATGTTAAAGAAAAGAACAAATTGGTTGTACCAACACACTCGTGCTTTCTTTTTTCTATTTCTTTCTTTCTATTTATTTATCTCTCTATAATTAATATATATATATTCCAATCATTTATTCCTTTTATAAAATTAACATTTTTAGTACTATCTAATTATGTTATTCATTTATCAATTTTATATAATAATTTCTTTATTATATAAGAAAAATATTAAATAAAATAAATAACAAATCTATGAATTTTATTTCTTTACAATAATAATCATACATTTTTATTGTCATGAATGACTTTTATAATAATTATACTTCAAATCAAGATTAATTTTTATTATTCGATAGTGTAAAAAGTTTATACTAACTTTACGTACATTAAAAAATAACTGATACAGTAAAAATAAAAGATAACCATAATATAGTGTTGGAGAAAAATTTAATAGTTCATGTTTTGATTAGTGATGATAACTAATAAAATATAAAACATGATCAAACTTTGTATGTAAGATAAAAGGTTTTTGTTCACAGTAGGTTATATAAGACGCAAATCTTTTGTCTATCATACAACATAACATTGTGTAGTCTTCTTTTACGTCTAATAAGCATTGTTTTGCTTATATGATATGCATATAGTCTTAAGCTAACATTGTACTTCATAAAAATATCTTTATGCTTATTTTATGTTGTATAGATGTTCATTTCCTTAGTCTACCAAGAAGATTCGTAAAAAGTTATGACACATTAATGATCTCTTGGAAAATGAGCCTAAGTTGTTCCACATCAACAACTCCTTGGCGCTTGCTTTTTCACCTGTAAGGATTACCGGTTTATACAATTTTGGTAAAGGCTCTTTAACCAAGGTCTTATAAGATCTACAAGTTATTAGGATGTCGTTTCAAGACACAATGAAGACATTCTTGTGAGCTGAAGTTATTCAATGGCCAAAAGAGAATTTGCAACAACTTTTTTCCTTAACGACCATATAAAACTATCTTTTGAACAGAAGAATAAGAATTAGACTCGTAACTTGCAAAGTACCAAAACACTATCGAAATTATTTCATATGCCCTAAAAGTTATGTAAGAACATTGTTGTGTTAAAAAAGAGAAATTAAACCTTATACACATCGAAAGACAATATCTTCTCTACTGAGCAACCCTTGTAGTCTTTTTTATCACATCTTAGACAATCAGTTGTCTTAGTGGTTATTTGTTAAAGGATACTCGATGGGTTAGCTATGAGTGATTGGCTATGACGCTTATTATATAGGTTACAAATTGTACAATCCAAGCAATCGTAAAAAGTGGTGGTAAGTCGTGATGTTGAATTCGATGAAGAAGCTACGTGGAACTAGAAGGCTTAAGAAGAAAATACCTATGATTTTCTTCCATATCTTGGAGAAGAAGTAGAAGATCAAGAAACTACAATTCAGGATCTCACTCGTCCTCATTCACCCTTTCTATCACCTACATCTCATGCCCAAGAAGAGAATTCAAGTGAAAGGTCAAGGAAGACATGAGATATACATGAAATTTATAAAAGGTCTAATGAAATCACTGATAACCTTTAAGAATTGTATTGGCTTCAAATAGATAACAAGCTATTGGATTTTGAGGAACATTTGAAAGACAAAAGGCGGACATGTCATGAAAGAGGAAATCAAGTTAATAAAAGAGAATGACACTTTGGAATTAACAACTCTTCCCAAAAGTCATGAAGCAATTGGAGTAACATGGTTGTACAAGGTTAAAAAGAATGGTAGCGGAGAGGTGAAAAAATACAAAGCACGACTTGTTGTAAAAGCATACAAGCAAAAGCATGGAGTAAACTATGATAAAGTTTATGCACATATTGTTCGCATAGATACAATTTGTTTATTAATTTCTTTAGCCACTCAAATGAATAAAAGAAGAATTCTATATTGAGAAACCTTTGGGCTTTGCAGTTTAAGGACATGAAGATAAGGTTCTAAAATCTAAAAGAGCTTTGTATAGATTAAAGCAATCACTAAGAGCATGGAACAATCATTTTGACAAGTTCTTGAATCAATGTCTTAATGAGTATGTTCTTTTTGTCAAAACTCATGATAATGGAGATATTTTGATTGTTTGTCTTTACGTGGATGATCTTATATTCATTGACAACAATACAAGCTTGTTTGAAGAATTCAAGAAGGTGATGCCATGTGAGTACATAGGGCTCGTGTTATATTATTTGGGCCTAAACGTTAAGTAATTGGAGGAAGATATCTTCATTTCTCAAGAAAGTTATGCAAAAGAGGTTTTCAAGAAATTTAAAATGTTTGATTGTTATTGCATGAACACACCTATAGAGAGTGAGATAAAATTATCAAAGTTTGAAGATAGTGAAAAGGAGAATCCTACTCTACTCAAAAGTCTCATAGAAGTTTGAGATACTTAACATGTAAAGGTTTGATCTTTTGTATGTAGTTGGAATAGTGAGTTGATTCATGGAGACTCTTACCTCTACTTATACGAAATTTGCTAAGAGGATACTCAATTATTTAGGAGGTACTCTCAATTATGGATTATTTTATTCTTCTTATAATGATTTCAAACTTTATGGATTGATTATTCGAAAGATATTGATGTTAGAAAGAACACCAACGACCTTATAGTTTTCATGAGAGAATGTTTTTTTTTTTTCATAAAGTTTAAATAAACAACTCATTATGAGACTTTCAACATGTGAGTCAAAATATGTGAAAGTAATTTCATTTGCTTATCATTTATTGAAAGAACTTCATTTACCACAAATGAAAATTTCAAGGGATTTGCATAGATAAAAATTTTCCACAAGCATTAATAAAGAATTTAGTTTTTCATAATTAAAACAAGTATATAAACATGAGATATCATTTCATAAAAGAATCTATTATTAGAAAGGATACGGAGCTTAAGTATGTCAAGACTCAATATTAAGTTGAAAATATTTTCACAAAATCATTAAACTTTGAAAAGTTTCAAAATTAAAAACTGACTATTAGTGTAAAAGAAAATTTCAAAATAAGGAGGAAAAATATTATCATAATTTAAAATAAAGAAATATCTATAATAACTTTTGAGTCTTTTTAGTAAATTTTAGAAAGTTTTTAATTAGAGAAGAGTATAGAAAATTCTGTAATAGAGTTTTAATTACAGAAGTTCTTAAAAAGAGTATAGATCTCTTCACTAAATACCTGAGTTCTCTTTTTTTATTGTCACATACAGGACACACCAAAATATTAAAAACTACAATTGAGAAATCTGTGTGAGGCCCGCCACAATTTAAAATACTATTCTATGCGCCTCATCATCGGTTGTCAAATGGTAGTACATCAGATAAGGGTGTTCTTTATATTATTCAAACTCAACATCACTATTATTCTATTCTTTTTTTTGTTCGGTGTGAGGTGGCGGTCCATGATTCTGTGAATAATAATTTCTTGCTAAAGAGAAAAATTGTTCTGGTAGGAATTGACTTGTAGATGGCATCAAAGTTGAAAAATATCAGTAAAAAAGGAGCATCCAATGTTATATAGATACATGGACTTACCCTATTCCATGTATGTGAAGAAATGGAGGGGAGAGAGAAGAACCTTCCTCTGAATACCCTCCATGTCCGAAACCTGCTACTCATCGTTAATAGGTTATACCTGTTAGTTCACTCCACAGCTTTAGCCTTCTTGTTCTATTACAGGCTCTCTTTTCTCTTCCAACCCTCAGAAACAAGAGAAGGCCATGGCTTGTTGCCATGGCTACTTGTTTTTGCATCAGAAACCATTCTCTCCTTCGTGTGGATCCTTGACCAAGCCTTTCGCTGGCGTCCCGTCTCACGTTCTGTCTTCCCAGAAAGGTTGCCGGAGGATCACGAACTTCCTCCTATTGATGTGTTCATATGCACTGCAGATTCAACAAAGGAACCAACTTTGGACGTGATGAACACTGTTTTGTCGGCCATGTCACTGGATTACCCTCCAAAGAAACTGCATGTGTATCTTTCGGATGATGGGGGGTCTCCTTTGACACTGCATGGTGTGAGGGAGGCTTGGAAATTTGCTAGGTGGTGGCTTCCTTTTTGTAGAAGGTACAAAATAAGGAACAGGTGCCCCAAGGCTTACTTTTCTGCTTTGGAGGATGATGATGGTGGTGGTGATTTTGCAAGGAGTAGTTTGTACGTGGCAGATAAGCATAAGATCAAGGTTGACTTTGAGGAAACTTGGTTTAATTCATCTTTTAGGTTTTAGAAGAAAAATCCTTGCAAACGTATCTGATTCTGTTTTTAGTACACGTGAGGATGAAAATAATATTAAAATCTTATATGAATTGTCGTAGATGCGTGACTTATGATTTGTAAATAATTTGCAGGAACAGTATGAGGCTTTTAAAGAAGAGATAAAGACATTCCGAAAAGATAGGCCAATCTCCAGAGATCACCCATCTGTCATTGAGGTATACTAGTGTTTGGCTATTCACATCTGCATGCTGTTTAGTGTTTCCATTTGTCATTTTAGCTCGAATATTGGATTGGACCAGCTTGAATAAAGAAACAGAATTCTGTATTTTTTACTATTATGGTGTAATTTTGTAAAAAAAATAAATAAATAAATAAATTACTAGATCGGCTTCACGAATTTGTATAAAAAAATGGTGTTCAGAGAACACGATTTTAACTCTAATATTTGAAGTTACACAAAAGTCCTTGTATAACAAAGATGATTTTCATTCGTTTACTTTTTCTGACATAGAAATATGGTGGACGTTGAAGACAATTTCAAATTGATTAATTTTGTATTTATGTATTAAAGTCATGCATGTTGAAAATGATTTTTTAAATGTCTTTTAAACTGAATTCATGCCTGACAAGTATGACTTTGATTATTTGCTTTTCAAGTGAAGTATGACAAGTATGACTTCGATTATCTACTTTTTAAGTGAAGTTATGTTTGTCGTGTACGATTTGAATTCAAAAAATAAAACAACTAAACTAGTATTTTGTGTGTAACTCAAAAAATATATTTTTCATGCATGATTTCTAAGTGACAAAATTAAAATTATATTCTATAAATACAACTTTTTTCATTAGAAATCAAGAACCCCAAACGTGATATACTCGTTGTTGTATTTTTCGTAAAGCATACTCATCTCTTCCCTCTAACTTATCCAATCTGATTTGATATTTGCCATTTATAAAGAACAATTAAACATCACAAGCAAAGATTTAGTTTAGTTTAGATGAACTCCTTAATAAATTCTTGAGAGAAAAGTACATGAAGCTAAAATAATTTAAATTTCTCCAATTAACACGGTCATTTCAGTTTTTATAGAAAATTTTTCATTAAACTTTTCCAAACCACATACCTGGGTTTCAATTTATAAAACAAGTTTGACTTATTTTGCCCTAATTTTCGGTTATCAGTAACAAACATTAATTAAGATATCTATCTAGAGTATAGTTTTCTTTTGATCTACTAGTGTTCTCAGTAAACTGCTATTATGTGTGTGTGTGTGTATATATATATATATATATATATGACAGTAAAACTGTATGATGTGATTTACAATTCGGTGCTGATTCACTACTATTCACTACAAATTATGTTAGGTTTATTAATCTGATTTTGGCAGGTGATTCAAGAAAGCATGATAGATGATGTAGATAATGTGGAAATGCCTGTACTTGTCTATGTTTCTCGTGAGAAAATGGCTTCTCATCCCCACCATTTCAAGGCTGGAGCCCTCAATGTCCTTGTATGACTATACTTTTCTTTTATATCTGCCAAACTGTATACAAAACTTGTTTTATACCAACACACAAATATAATGTTTTGCCATCTCACATATTAATCCTGCAGCTTCGTGTCTCTTCGGTGATGAGTAATTCTCCATACATTCTAGTTCTAGATTGTGACATGTTCTGTAGTGATCCAACTTCAGCTCGATATGCCATGTGTTTTCACCTTGATCCAAAGATATCACCCTCCTTGTCTTTTGTTCAATTTCCTCAGAAATTTCACAACATTAGCAAGAATGACATCTATGATAGTCAGCTGAGATCATTGTTTACAGTAAGGACTAAGGGCATCTAAATCAGGCCTTTGTAATTCTTTCACATGTTGTATAAGATGGTGCAATGCTTGACTAATTTCTTCTTGGATAATTCAGCTACAATGGCAAGGTATGGATGGCCTTAAGGGACCTTGTCTGTCAGGTACAGGCTTTTATATCAAAAGGGCATCACTGTTTGGAAACTGCGCTAGGAAAGGTATCAAACAACATTTTTTTATCTAGTTGCTTCCTAAAACACAAAACTTCAATGACATTGAGATATTAACGTGGCCCTTGTGCTGAGAGTTTACCAGACTCTTTACTATTCTTTGTTTTGAAACCTAGGAAGTGATCTGCTGCAACAAAAAGAACTATTCGGTTCATCTAATGAATTCATCAGATCACTTGATCGAAACTACACAAGTGATTTGGTATCTGATCAGAAATATGCATTGCTAGAAGAACCTCACTTTTTGGCTTCTTGTAACTATGAAATTGGCACTAAATGGGGAGAAAAGGTAGGTAGACCTTTTAATTGTTTTATTTTTTTCAGTCATTACTTCAAAATTCTTGAAGTAAAAAATGTGCAAAATTTTTGGATTGTTGCAGGTTGGTTTCTTATATGATAGTGTAGTAGAAGATTACCTTACTGGATTTATCTTGCATTCTGATGGATGGAGTTCAGTTTTCTGTGAACCATCCAGGCCACAGTTCCTAGGTTCAGCTACAACAAATTTGAATGATGTACTAATCCAAGGCACTAGATGGTACAGTGGTTTGTTTGAAAATGGCATAAATAGATTTTGCCCCCTTATATATGGGCCTACAAGGATGCCACTTCTCCAGTGTCTATGTTTTGCATGGCTCACATATTTCCCTCTTTATTGCATGCCCCTTTGGTGTCTTGCTACAATCCCTCAGCTCTGTCTACTAAATGGAATACCCTTATACCCTAAGGTAACAACAATAATGAGCTCACTTACCACCATTTTCCCTTAAGTCTCACATTCATGCATACATTTGCTTCACATGCTAAAACCCTTTTTCTTTTGTTCTTCTTCACAGGTTTCAGACCCTTTTTTCATTGTCTTTGTATTCATCTTTCTATTAGCTCTTCTAAAGCATTTACTAGAAGTCTCTTTAACTGGTGGTACACTCCATAAGTGGATAAATGAACAGAGGATCTGGATGATGAAATCTGTCACTTGCCATCTATATGGATGTTTGGATGCACTGCTAAAGAAATTTGGTATAAGAGAAGCTAGTTTCTTGCCCACTAATAAACTAGAAAATGATGAACAAACTCTGCTATATCAAATGGATAAATATGATTTCCAAACATTAAATATCTTTATAGCACCAATGCTTTTTCTCATCACTGTCAACATATATTGCTTAGTGGGAGGAGTCTACAGAGTGTTATTGGAGGGTGACTGTGACAAAATGTTTATACAGCTTTTCATTGCAGTCTATATAGTTACTGTCAACTACCCCCTCATTGAAGGGATCCTAATAAGGAAGGACAAGGGAAGCATTCCAAAGTTGGTTGCTTTACCTGTTATATTGGCTACTATTGTTCTTTTGACAGTTTTTAAACTACTAGGAAATGCATAATATGCTCAGCTGGCTATATGTATTTCACTTCTAATTTGAGTTTAATTTCTATCTACAATTTTCAATAAATTCAATGATAAAATTGTTGTTGCATATTATTTTCTCTTCCAATTTGATCTTCCTATGGTATCCCCAACATCATTGCAAATGTACAAGAGAATGGAAAGGTTGCATGGCCACAACATTGAAATGACATGTCAATTAGTAAATGTAATGTGAATAATCTTTATTAATATTAGTTTTGAAAAAATATTTGTTTATATTTTTAGAATAAGAATGTTTTATTGTAATTTCAAATAAGAATTTATTTTTATTCTATTTTTTATTTCGAATTTGTGCTGTATTTTAAAATAAAATTGGACTAAATGTGGCTTGAATACTCAATATTAAAAAACTTGTATAATTAGCCAAGAAGGAATAAATAAAGAGTAATAGCATGTCTTTGAAAGAGTGTGAAAAGTGTTTAAAAGGTGTGAATCAAGACATGAAGAGCATTTTTTTTTTTCAATCTGGATCGTTCAACTAGATTTAACAATTTTAATTTAACTTTTAGATTTCATTTAATTTCTTTGACCACAATAATTATCGTAGTAATTTTTTAAAATTATTTTTAAATATATGAAAATTTGAGGAAGTTCTAGAACGTTATTTCTTAAGTAAGTAATTCTTCTTTTATAGGTCTTATCTTAATATCCTAAAATTTAAGTGATGATTTTTCAATATTCTCCTAAAAGTAATATTTTTCATAAATTTTATTTTAATATCTTAAAATTCAAGTGATAATTTTTTAATCTTTTCGTGAAAATAATTCATCTTTCATGAATCGTATCTTAATGTCTTAAAATTCAAGTGATAATTTTTAATTCTCGTGTAAACATTAGTGTGAACAATATTAAAGTAACGAAACTCAAGTTTTTCTTCAAAAGACATGCATAAGAATCTAACTTCTATCCTAACTTGTATTTGAGTTTGCTTTTCTTCAATAAACCGTCATTTTATCTTATAAGGGTAAATTTAGCATTTTTAAGGTTAATGATGGTGACTATTTTAAAGGATATATTGTTTGCTTGGGATGATAGTAATGATTATAAGACTCGTGTAGAAAGTGACAACACAAAGAAAATGTTTTTTTTTTTTTTTTTTTTAATGATGTTTTACGATTTT
>Ga0099825_1006891_pt1 | contig 14014 bp, 6 predicted proteins | sample SiratroredBW_FD_76838 | JGI IMG/M metagenome (GOLD analysis project Ga0099825, IMG submission 76838) | Root nodule microbial communities of legume samples collected from California, USA - Siratro red BW | ecosystem: Host-associated > Plants > Roots > Nodule | place: USA: California | collected... | reverse complement strand
ATAAAAAAAAAAAAAAATATATTTTTTTTAAAAAATTTTTTTATTTTTTTTTTTTTTTTTATATAAATAATTTTTTTTTTTAAAAAAAAAATATATAAAAAAAAAAAATATTTTTTTATATTTTTCTCTCTTTATTTTATATATATATATATATATATATATATATATATATATATATATTTGGTATTCAAACAAGATTAATTATTAGAAAATCACTTTTTGAAAATTTTTTCAAATAGTAATTAATTATAATTGTACCAACTATCAATTATACATATAAAATCTATTGTTGAGATAATATAATTTAAGAAAAATCATCTAAATAATACACTTTAGTTTAAGTTTTTTATATTATTTCTTTTTAGACATGAGTATACATAAATCTAAGTTTTTGTTCTATTATCTTATACATTTTAGTAGTAGATTGACTATAGACTAAACATGATGAGGTGTTGAATATGTAAACAATTTTTTTTTCATCCTAACTTCAGGAATCCTCTTCTTATAATATTGTTTTGACAATTAATAAGAGTCAATCCAAACAGGTTAAACTAATTTCAATGCCAAAACAACTGCATTTATGGTCTGCATTATTACGGCACCAACTGTATCCATAAACAAACAACTGCATAAACAAACAAACGGCACCGCACGGAACTGCACAAACCTGCACATCATTCATCTATAAGCTCCGTGTGGACGTTTACTTAAATCCCATAAACTTCCAAACATTATTATTATTATAATTGTTTTTCAGTTACATCACATCAGAGGAAGGCTATTTCATATTTCTGAATTTACAACTCATTAGCTAAGGATCACTCTGAAGGACATGAACCAAAACGTTTGAATTCCAGAACATGACAACAGAATAAATTCCTCCAGCATTCGATTTCTAACACAACCACAAAGTAAAACTCCCTTCTACTAAACTTAGACCTGAAGGTAACCAAAGATATCTATTTTACGACCATGAGATTTATGTCTACAGGCTTTTGGTGGTTCCAAAAGAGTCAGCCAAACATTCTGAAACCACCTAGAGGATACTTCATTCTCTTTCAGTCAGATTTAATCTGCTGTGTCTTGTATGCTACTCCGTTCTTTTGCTCACCATATGTCGGATCTTCCTTCAACTAAATCAAAGCAACAGAGATAAAAAAAAGAGTCAATCATTACAATATTGTACATCCAACGAAACTAAATCCAAAACATAAGGATAAGTGTCAACAGAGCAAAATAAAAGTTGTGTAGTTGTAAAATTGTCAGAATGCAATCACAAAAAAATTACCTTCTGAAGTAATTTCTTCTGATACCTAAATCCCTGTGACAACCGAAATATAGCAAATCAATATGACATTTGGAAAGACCATTCATGTATTTATGAATCAAAATAATTCCAGAATGATGATATAACCTTGTCAGTTCCATAGAGGTAGTCACAGTATGTAAAAACTGAAGCAAAATTGCTATGACTTTGTCTTCCAACATAATGATGGTAATCGTGATATTCAGCGCCTCCATAAAATGGAATATATTTTGTGATACTCCAAGGAAAGTCATACCTGAGATATGATAAAATAGGCAATATAATATAAAAGCCCGCATGCCAAAATTACAATACACGAACTAAAAATGACTAGTTAACTTCTCATAAAGGGGAAAAAGGGGAAAAAGGAAGAGGAGGGGAGGGGTGTATGCTAGTGTTTTTTATCAATGACAAAGGAGGAGTGACTACTGGTAAATTCCAATAGACAATTATTAGAAAAATAAAGTTGGACACTCCACACAAGAATATTCTATCTCAACAAAATTAACCAAAATTAACCATTGTGGTAACATTATTGGATGTTTATCAGAGCAAAAGTTAACAAATGTTTGTGCTAGAAAGATAGACTCAGACTTGACTTGTCAGCATACTTAAGAACATTACAAATTACTAACACAAAACCTAGCAAATGAACTCAAGAAAAAGTTTCAATTTTAACTTCTGGTTTTCAGATTAATGAAAGTTAGAACTAGTAACATTCACTTAGGTTCGGCAGACACACATCTGTGTTCCGTTCTAAACATGTAAAAAATATGCATTTGCATATAGACTTGGTTGTCTATATCTATCTATATTTGCATATCCGCACATAGCACATAACATGCAGCATTTGCATATCCGCACATAGCACATAACATGCAGCATTTACATTTACATTTACTAAAAAAGTGAGTTATGCCAGGGTTTGATAGATACAAAAATTCAGGTCTGATTTTCACATTCACATAGAAACTACTCTATTCAGCTTCAGGTTTTCTTACCTCTTTTGATTTCATAACACATTTGGTACGGATGAAAGAGGTTAAAAAACAAATAACACATTTTCTTCCACTAGGAATGAGAACAAAAAAATATCAGATTGTCTTTTAACAGAAAGTTCAGATTTGAGCAGTAAGTCAAGATTCTCTCCATTTCTTCCATTACTAAGGTCTCCTGAAAATAAGTAAAACGGAAAGGATCTTCTGGTGAGGAAAATAAAAAGAATGGAGGATATTTTCCGGTGAGGAAAGCGCGCCGCCTAAACAACTCCGCATGATTACTGTCTTTTAGGGACACCCTAAAATGCAGTAGGAGCAACACATAAATGTGGTAAGTGCACACAAATTAAAAAAAAATATTCTCCTGAAAATTTTGCTGTCTTCTTAGAGAAAGAAATAGATGGTGACAAAAAAAAAAAAGAGAGAGAGAAGGCTGTGAAACAGACATGGGATCACAATCAAAGAAAAAAGTAAAACACTATCAGTGATCGAAAAAAGATTTTGGTGAGTGAGGGAGGGAGAGTTACCCGCTGTGCGTATCAATGGCCTCAATCTGGCGCAAGGCTATCCAGAGCCAAAAGGTCACAATGTGGCCAGGAACCATGGCAGGGCCGAGAAAGGAGGGAATCCCGAGGATCAAGATCTCAGCCCAGTGGGCATAGGGCGCCGCAAATCCAATGGGAGCAGGGTACTCATGGTGAACGCTGTGAATCTTATCGTAACCCCAACCGTTGTGCAGAAACCTGTGGATCCAGTAATTGGTATAATCCTCCACCAGAAAGTACACCAACAGCTGCGCCAGGATCTCCCACCTCGACGGCAATGGCAACCCAGTCCTGATCCCAATCATCTGATAATTAAATAAAATAAATAAATTAAATAATAAATATATAAATCAGGGGATATAACCGTGGCGGTGAGGGTGAGTAAAACCTTAATGCTAGGATAAGAGACAAGCTGGAGGGGACCGACAACGAAAAAGAACATGCACATGACGTCCTTGTAGCACCTGAACATTTCTCGGAAGGACATGTGAACCTTGGGCTGGATCTTGTATGCTTCCAAGAAGGAGAAGCGCTTGAGTTCAAGGAAGACGAGGGGGAGGGGGACGAGAGAGAAGATGAGGAAGAGGAAGAGAATGTTGTGGCAGTAGAGGAAGTAATCGGACTTGGTGGCAGAGTAGTTGAACCAGATGGTCTCAGAGAAGGTGAGGTTTCGGCCCAGCGCCGCCTCGGCCACCGAAATGGAAGCGTAGGGAAGCATTCTGACTGGAACCCTAGGGTTGCCGCCGGCGGCGGAGGAATGTTTGTGTTTGAGAAAAGAAGGTGAGGTGGGAGAGGTGTGAGAGATAAAAGAGGTGAGAGAAGGGAGAGAGAGGGGAGAGAGACGTGGGGTTGTGGTGGATGCTGCGCTGGATGTTTGTCTGTTGCAAATATTTGCGGGAATTTTCAAAATGCAGACCATTCGTATTTATAGACTCCAACTCACTTCTCTAACACTCTGCTGTTTTTAGAACTAACACACCTCTTCCCTGTCATCACCACTGCTTCTTCTCAATACACACCCAACCCTTTTCTTTCCACCACCATTTATCTACTGCACAATTATTTCCTTTCATCTCCTTACTTCAAACCCTAACTCACCTTCTTTTATATCTTACCATTTCTAATATTTATTCCTTTTAAAAAAATATATTCCACATTAAAGTTATTTAAAATCATCTCAATTTAAAATTAATTCTAAACTTAAAATTAGAATTCTAACATAATGTCTACTTCAAACCAAGCTAATTCAATATAGTTTTTAATCATCCATCATTAATTCAAACAAGTTATTCATTTAAAATAAGGTAATTCAGACATAGATAATAAATTTCAGTCTGGGGCTAACATTTTCTTCTGCTTTTTTTTTTTTCATATCAAACTAACTTTTAAAAAATATTTTTATGGGACTAATTTTCTGCAATTTTATTTTGTGTTTTAACATATTGTTGGGGTGACTGTGTGTAAAAATTAACTGGTTTGACTAATAAAAATATATAGACAATTTGCTTCGTCACATGAACAGAAATCTTCTACTTACCACGTGTTCTTAATCTTAACCTCTTTTCCTTTTGTTTTCTTTCTCCTCTGAACCGAAAACAACTTTTTTCTTATCTGGCACTATTGTTTTGTTCTATTTACTGTGGGCCTCTGCAATGTAATAAATTAATTATTATGGCTCATAAAATGTATGTTTTTTCCTGATTGAATTATTTGTTGTATATGTGCAGAAGAATATAGTAACAAACCAACAAATTATTATTAGCTACATTGGAGAATATATTATATATCAATGTATGTTTTATTTAAGAAAATAAGAAATTATTTATTATTAAGGAAGAGTATATTATTATGATTTTTTTAAAATATTTATAAAAATATTTTTTAAATTATGAACAAAATAATTACAAGCTTAAAAATAAACATTTTAAAATTCAAATTCATGAAATAGTTTCTGAAGAGATTAGGCTTTAGATGGAGCTGCCCAAAAATATAGTTAATAGTAGGATAAATATCACCATTTGATTATGATAGACTCACGTGATAAAACAATTACTACAAAGAGAAAAACTATTTAGAAATCAATATTTAGCTACTAAATGAAATAGTTGTTAATTGTAATTAAAATAGTCACCAAATTAAATTTTGGTCGCTAAATAACTACAAAATAAAAGAAATGATTAATTTTAGTGACCAATTAAGTCAAATAATTAGTATCTAACATTAGCTACCAAGGTTTTTGTGACTTATACCAATTTAGAATCTAATGACATAAGTTACTAAAACTTATCTAATGTTAGATACCAATTATTTGACTTAATTGATCACTAAATTCAATTATTACTTCAGTTTTGTAGTTATTTAGCAACTAAACTATAATTTGGTGACTATTTTAGTCATAATTAGTAACTATTTCATTGGATAGTTAAAAATTGGTTTATAAACACCCTTTTTTTTGTCTCACACTTCTTTAAGTAAATGAAAATATATTATTTAATATTTTGAATATTTAGGACAGTAAAATGATTAGAATTAATTTTGTTCAATATTTTTTATAATCCTCTTTAGGGGAGTATAAGTTTAAAAAAATCTAATAATTTCACTATGAAATAATATTAAGAAAATGGCATTAATCAATGCAATCATTCAAATAATAAATCAAAATTGGAGGAAAGAAAAAGTCATAATGAAAAGAAAAACTGTTTTTAAGATAGTTATTCTTAATGAATTAATATTTTCAATGAATTTAATGTCGACCATATATCTGCATACAAGTAAATATGGTATTAACAAAGCATTAAACATTTTTAATAAAATGAGAAATTAAAATGTTAAGCTTTATTTATGTGATGCATGTGTTGCACTTAAACAAATTGAAGATATTTTTTATCAGCAAACAAACAAAAGATTAGAGATTGAAGTTGAAAATTATTAGTACCAATCATTCCTTAGTTGCTACTTGTTTACATGATTTTCCAAAATTATTTGTAGCTAAGGAAATATCATTAGTTATTTTCTATGACGTTGTCAGCAAGTGTACCATGATGATCTTCGTCACTTCTCCATAAGCTCTCATCCTTATGCAATGATATTTTAGAAAAAAACGACAAATTTGTAAAGCCACAACGTAACAATTAAGAAATATATCATTCAGCACCAAAGATTTTGTGGTTAATTTTAATGTGGTAGAAAAGTATATGTGTTGAGTCGTGTTTAAAGAAACCGTATAAAGATTACAATTTACTAGAATTTTTAGCAAATGAATGTGCTTACAGGACACCTTTCTGTATGTTTTCATGAATTAATGGAAAGGATTTCTGTATATGGTAAGAGGTATTTATTTTTATAAAATTTTAATAAATTATGAGATAAAGGTATATATATAATTTATATTTTTTACATTTTTTCCTGTTTCATATATATTATTTGCAAAGAAAAGAAAATTTTATTTATCTACACATTGTATACTCCTACTTCCTTTACATAATATCTATAAATAGTTATGAAAAAAATAATTTTGATAAGATTTACTTCTCAAATAATTTGATTTTTCCTTTTAATCAGAAGAATAAAATGATTTTAATTTATATAAGTAAATGAGTGTATATAAAAGAGGTGGTTTTGAAAAACTAGTTTCCTTGCATATTGTTAGAAAGACAGATAAGTTAGAGTTGAATTTTATCTATTTATTATAGACTATTTAATCAATCAATTTATCAATTCATTCAATAATAATGTAAATTCACTTAAAATGAAATTTAGTTAACAAGAAAGTGGGGATGTTAATTACAATTAAATTAATATTGTATATTGTCCTTTGTTAACAACACTTTTTTTTCTTGACAAAGACAATTTAATTATCGAAGAAGTTCCAAACGTGCAATGTTTTGATCTCGACAAAAGGCCTTGAGTTAGATACTTTAATGTAGTATTATATAAAGGAAGGGTTAAGTATCTATTAAAATATTCAAGTACCACTTACTCACACTGCATTGTGTCTTGAGATGCGCAATATATTCGGTGCAAACACGTAAACTCAGCTTAATATGGCTACATAAATATTGTTAATAAGATGCTATATTAGAGAGGAATAAATTAAAAGTAATATATATATATATAAAAGTTTCCCTTTATTCAAACACCGAATAATTTCTTTAATTAGTAAAGGAAAACGAAAATGATTTTTTGACAATATAGTTTTATATGCAAATACAGATAGATACATAAAATAAATGAATTTTGATTAACAAAATATCTTAAACTCATTCGGAAGCTTTTGTTTTGTAATAGTAAAATTGTTTATTAAATGGCCGCATACCATGTTTCTAGTTTTATTTTAACCTTAGATAAACTTAATTTTGATTATAATTTTATAAATTGAATTGAATTAGCTGTTAAAACTATATAAGAATTAGTTTGAAGTAGTTTTTTTTATAGGAATTTTTAGTTTATACTTAAAAATTATTTCATATATATATATATATATATATATATTAGATAATAAATTATTATTATTATTTAATTATTAATGAATTTGATATATATAAATATATAATATGATCTTTTTAAATTTAATAAGTTGGGCTTAAATTTGTTAAAACTTCATTTAACATGTTTGTAACAAAAATATTCAATAGTATTGTTTTAACTCTGATTTAACTAAGACTGGTATTGAATGTGAACTAAAATCTTTATAGATTGACTGATGGGTTAAATTTTTAAAAATGATAAAATAAATTATGATTTATTAAATATTGAAAAATATATGTTTAAATGAAAAACAAGTAATTAATTAAATGTGTAGGTTTCAAAGCTGAATGTAGGCCTTAACAGTTTGTATGTATTAATAAGTTTTATAGGTTTTAGATTGTTAATAACTATTTACATTTTTACTAGTATAAATATATATTAATCTCTTTTATGCAAATTTTTTACAGGTTTATTATTTATATTTATATATAATTTATTGTAACATCTGCTTAAATATTTATAGATAATTGGGACCTGTATCTTATAATCAAAGGTTGAAATTTGTATATATTCTCAAGTTTTGCATGGGTATTGGGAATTCAGAATTAAAAAGAGGACTCCATCAATATTATATACACTCATATTAGTTTAGGAAAAGGCAGGTTGTATACATAATTGTATTTTTATTATGAGGTAGATTAGCTGACATCAAAAATATAACAAAAAGTGATGGATTGAACAAATGTGAATTTGATTGATAGTGAAGATCTAATAAAATTGTATATGAATAGAATTGTATATGAGTTGTTTACATGAAGTAAAATATAGTGACATTTTTACTAGTATAAATATATATATATATATATATATATATAAATATATATATATATATATATATATATATATATAAATATATATATATATATATATATTAATTTCTTTTATACACATCATTTACAAATTTATTATTTTATATATGAATTTGAGCATCTCAATATTGGTTATATTTATATATAATCTATGGTTATATTGATTATTTTATTTTTCTTAATAATATGTAGGTAGTAAATATTTATTTTATATATATATATATATATATATATATATTATATTTTATATATTTATTTTTGTTTAAATCATTAGTTTAAAGGAAAGTTATTAAAATAGGATAAAGTCACTGAGTAAATCAAGTCATAATAGTTACAATGATATAAAGTTACACTAATAGTCATTGTAATAATCTGAGTTATTTAATTATAAAAGAAAGTTACAATAATAATCATAATAAGCATAATATAAATATAAATATAAATATAATATAATAATAATATAAATATAATCATAAAATTTATTTGATGTAATATTTATAAATTGCATGCCTATTTACAAATCCAGATTTAAATCTCTTATACAAATGTTTGGATTGTTTAAAAATATACTATTCTATTTAATTACTTTTTTTCAAATTAATATGTATCATCTAGGTTTGCAATGAGTAAATAACTTATATGTAACTAGAAATGATATCAAAAGTATATAGTATATTAGTGTTAATTAAGTCTATTTAACTTATTTTTATTATTTTGTATAGGCAATTAATATAACTTTTATATATTTTATATTTTTTTAATTTAATATATATGTGAGTTATTTTAATGTAATTTTGTGCACATAATATACCCTTAATTTTTATAAGAATGAAAATAAGAACTCAAGATAATAACTGTAAGTTGTTGATTTGAATGAGACTGTCCTTGCTCATTCAGTTGAAATTTTGAATTTGAGTATATGCATTAAGTTTACACCAACTACATATATAAAAAAAATTATATTAAATAAGTTTTACAGAAATTACATAGAAAGCATGTGAAATATATAAAATTAAACATAAAGGTAGGTGGGTTTGTCTTAGTTACTGTAATCTCAGATGATCGATTCACAAATATGTATTTTTTTTTTTAACTTGTCATACATCCGCAAACTGGTAAAAATGAATTACCACGGTTGAGGTCACCAGGGGTTCCATCATCCCATTATCATCCCATTCTTAAAGTACAAATTCCCGTGCCTCTTTTTGACTTCTACCTATTCCACATCAATTAATATATTGGACCTAGGATGGAATATAGCAGGATAAGACTGTGAAAAGTTGGTCCCTGTTGCTGCTCACACTTTCTAATGTTTCTCATGTCAATCCAAAATGCCGAATTGTCAATTACATATTTTTGGCTTCATCTTACACCTAGATTACCATCATTTTAAGTTTCAAATTATGTTAGACAATTAACCGCAAAACCCAGGTGAGATTTCCTTTTGTCATGGGAAAGGAGGTACTTCTAGTCCTTCGTAGACCCAACAGGGAGCATGACCTAACACCCATGATTAATATCTTCCATCTTGCCTTTGCAAACCCTATCTTTTAATCATTTGTTCTCTTCACGCTCTTAGTTGCTGTTCTTCGAGTCACCTTATTTTGCAATACGTTTCAATTGTGATTTTTTCAATCTCATCATATCCTTCTGATTATGACTGTGATATACTTTCACACTTAACTTCATCATCATAATCTATATGGCTATGTGTTAGATATGATACATACTTGGTCATGAAAAAAATTCACTGTTATTATTATTATTTCTCAATCATATATATTAACACCTACAACTTAGTGCTATCTTAGCTCACCTTACTCAAAATATTATTATCACTACAGTGATAATAACTAATGAAGCATTATTAATAAAATTACCTACCACTATTGTTCTTTCTGCCATACCAATTTTTTTTTCTTCTACACTTATTTGTTGTGACTATAATTACTAGCAATCAATTCCTTCCCCTTTCCTGCAACTTTTGCTAAACTCCAAAGTGAAAGCAGGCTGTGTGCCCTCATTGAACTTATCGCCCCAAGCTCATCACTGCATGCTATTAATATTTCAGCCCCACTTTTATTTACGCTACCCGAAGCGCCATAATTGTAATATCAGACCTCGAATATATTTCATCATCAAATTGAATGACAGATAGACATGTCTATTTCCAGACTTTAATTTCCTCGATCAGTTAAACTCCAGTAGTACAATTTTGAAACGTCACTGCTGCTGCACTGATAAATGTCAATGTCAACTGCATGAAGTAAAAACTTTAACCTAAATATTAGGTGTTTTTATTTTTTAACTCTGAATATTTTGTAGCAGAAAATTAAGGATTAAAACTTTTGAAAGTACATATACTCAGAAACAGGTCCTATATGCCTTTCTTCTAAGTGTAGAAGGAATTTTGAATATTAGTACTAGTAAGTGAGAAAAAATGATGGGGTGGGACAGGGAATGGATACTTTGAGAGTGAGATGATGATTGGATGCGGTGACGAGCCCCCACCCATGAATTGGATGAACGGTTTGCAGTGGAGATGATGTGACGGGTGCAAATGATTTTGTGGATGGACTAAAATGAAAAAGATTCCCCAGCTGTTGCGTGTTTGTGCTTTCTTGTAGCTGTAAAATGTTGACAAAATGTGTTACATCACATAGGATCTGTAATGTATATGGTGAGAACTGATTTGCATGCGGGGTTTAAGCATTCATCTAAGTATCATGTGACCTATATGTACAAACAATGGTGACTGTGAATGGCCTCTGGCTTTCTCAAAAAGGACCTTTAAACAATGGCGGACCCATTCATTACAAATTACAATGTGGGTCTTCTTGCTCAAAGATTTGCATGTACACCATGCCTCTTTTACAATTTGTCTTAAAATTGATCTAGGCATGAAATTAATTGGATATGGGAGGAACTTTTAGTTTATTGACCAAGTTGAACTCGCACTATGTGACCTACTCATTGTTTTTTTAACGGATCCATTCACTTTGCGACTTACCTGAGCAAAAGAGCACCACAGTTAGTCTTGTAAGTGCCTTCAAATTTAGAGGGATTATATGTCCTTGACTATAACGCATCAATGATATGAATTAGCTCCTGAAAGAGAGGACAAAGTCATGGAAATGTGTGCTATGCATGGAGTTATTTATATTATTATGATACAAATTGAACTTATAATAAAGTATAGGTAAGGACTATAAAATACAAGGATAAAAACCTAAATTCGTAAAAGTATAGAACAAAATAGTAACCTTTGAGATAAAGAGGGGAAAACTAGAAGGGAAAATTAAACACTAATTCTTATAGCATTTTGAAAATTTTATGTGGTGTTTTTGCTTTTAGTGTCTATGCTTGTTCTTGTTTTTTAAAGAAATAGATTACACCATAAATATTTATAAAAGGGGGCATTAACCAAAATTGGAGTATCTTATAAGATTTCAAAAATTTATAAGAGAATTCAGCATATATAGTATTTCTTAAGTAAAAATACTTTATTTATATTCATAACCTTTTATATATAAAAACAAAAAAACACAGAATGTCCAACCACATGCGAAGTATGGAGAAGAAATAAAAAAACTATAACCTAATTATACTCTTTAAAAGTTTCAATAAGTTATCTGTAATTGTGATTTAAATTCTTAGTAAATTATTTTTCTTTAAATTACACAAAAATATATATTTTAAATTTGAAAATTTTAATTTTAACATAAGTAATAAAGTCAAGAAAGGGCGGTAAAAGATTATATACAACAGAAATATATATTTTTAGTGGTAAGAATACAAAGGTGAATTAATGTTTAGTCTTCAGTAATTTATTTTATTTTATTCTTTTTTAAAGAGACTATAGCCTCTCAGTTTTCATTTGACTAGTTAGTTTTCTATAATTTTCTTTTTTATTTGTACATAGGTTTGGTCTCCTCTCTCTTGTTTTTGTATTTTTGTATGATATTTTTGTATTTTTGTATGATATTTATATATAAGATAACATCTGGACAAGTACGAGTATAATTGGAATCTAGGTTTAATAACCATACTTATTATGTGAGTTTTATTTTAAAAAATATAATAATGAATTAATATAAATTTTATTAATAAAAATAAAATGACTAATTTTTACTTTATCATTTTATATTATTACTTATATAATTATAATCAAGTAATAAGTCTTCAATGTAATTTTTAATTTTATAGCTAATGAAAAAAAATATGAATGCGACAATCAAATAATTCACTATTAGAATTAAGTAGATTCATTTTAACTATAAAAAATAAATTAATAAAAAATATTTGAGATATTCTAAATATTATATAATTTAGTTTAAACACATATATGCACACATATGTACATATAATTTTTAATACAATTACAATGACAAGATATTTAGTTTTATTATAATAACAAACTTAAAATAAAATTAAGATTATTTATTTTACCTTTTATATAAAAAAATTCATCTTTAAATTTTAAAATAAACATTTCAAGATGTAATTTTAGAATTCATTTTGGACAACTTTGTGAATAAAATAAAAACCCATAAAGAAGTGGCCCAGTCAGGAAGGTCTGGCCCAAGGTCAAGACAAAGCCCTTACCAAACACATGTTTAATTGAAAGGAAAAAAAAAAAAAAAAAAAAAAAAAATTTAAAAAAAAAAAAAAAAAAAAAAAAAAAAAAAAAGAACTCTAGATACAAAATAGAAAAATTATATCTTGCCAAATAGGTATTAGTTTACTATCAATTGAAGATAATTCTTATATTTTAAGAATGAGACATTCAAATTCTTATTATATTTATATCATTAAACTTTTTTATAATGATTTCTTAATTTTTAATTTTTATAGTTAATATAATATTTTTAAGTTTTTATTACAATTCTTTAATATTTATAATTTCCAATTAGAAAACACCTTATTCAATAATTTTTATCTTATTAACAATTTGTTTGAGTATTTCTTAAATATATCAAATTCTTTTATCTTTTCAAGTTCAAACTTTTTAATCAAATTTAATATTTTTATGCCTCAAATTTTATATAATTTTATTTAGGTGACTTTACGATCATGATTCTCATCAGGATTATTTGTTGAACACCAACCAAAAAATATGATATCCTCTTTGTCTTTTTTATTTTTTTTTCTTTTTTATTTTTTTTTTCTTTTTCATTTTTATTTAGAAACCAATTAAATTTTGAAACAAATAGATGATGTAATCATATTTTAATAACTTCTTGACAGAGCAAACTACAAGTCAACCATTAAAAATACTAAATTATACAACAAAAATTTTCCCAAGTTTGTAATAATATGTTTGAGAAACAACAACAATAAAAAATGTCAATAACAATTACAAGAAAGACACTTATTTTTAATGTGAAAAAACACTCTCAATGTTATTGATAGTTAAAAACTCACAACCACCATCAAACTTCACACAAATATGGATACAAGAAAGTGATAACAATCAATATATCAAATAATCAAATTTGAATAAAGAAAGAGAAACCTAAAATATAAAACAATAATACAAAACTGATTTGTCTAATTACAAAACAGTTAAGATAAAAAACATTAAACTTGTTATCAAATCTTCAACTTATCCAAAAATGAATAAAACAAAAATTATAATTTTATTAAAATTATTTGGTGAATATGAGAACTCGTTTTTTTTTTTTTTTTTTTTTTTTTTTTTTAAAAATTTTTATATTTTATTTTTTTTTATATTTTTTTTTTAATTTTTTCGATGAAGTTTTAAATTTTTTAAAAACGAAAAAATTGTATTAAAAAATTTAAATTTTTTATAAAAATATAAATATATCT
>Ga0099825_1006889_pt1 | contig 14017 bp, 8 predicted proteins | sample SiratroredBW_FD_76838 | JGI IMG/M metagenome (GOLD analysis project Ga0099825, IMG submission 76838) | Root nodule microbial communities of legume samples collected from California, USA - Siratro red BW | ecosystem: Host-associated > Plants > Roots > Nodule | place: USA: California | collected... | reverse complement strand
TTTTTTTATAAAAAAAAATATATATATATATATATATATATATATATATATATATATATATATATATATATATATATATTGTATAATTGATATCATCAAGAAGACGCAAACGTTAAGAATGTGAAAAGAGTAAACTTTAAGCATGATTTAATATAATATTTTTGTGTTATGATATTGTCAATTTTACTAATATTAATCATTGTAATTAAGTTAATTGAAATAGTAAATGTGAGTGGTCAGAAATTATCTTTCATTTTGGTTTGTTTTTTATACGTGTACCTGAAATTTTAATAGTATGATAAATGTTAATGATTAAGAAATAAAAAAAATATTGTTTTTAATGTGAATTAAAATGTACTCACACACTGTAGTATAAAACCTATGCAATAATTACCAATGTAAAGTCATGGAGTGGTTTAAATTTAAATTCTAGTTAGAAGAAAAAAAGTTATTAGATTATCCGTTACTTCGGATCTTTCTTTTACTCAACATATTGATTCAACCATAATAAAAAAAAAGTCTTTCTAATTTATGTCTTGCTTTAAATTTAAAGCTCAGTAAAAAATTGTTCTGTTTTTTTCTTCTTCTAAATATTAATTTTTCCTTTCAAATTTTAAAGGGAAAAAATGTCGTATGAGAAGAACGGAAAAAAAAAAAAATATATATATATATATAGTACTATAAAGATATTGTTAAGATGTATCAGGTGTGTAAAGAAAGAAAAAAGATTACTTTTGAAAGAAGGAGATTTTCATAGAGTATTAAAAATATTTTTGAAAAACTTTTTTAATAGATACATGATGTGTATGAGGGTCATGTAATGGTTCTTTAAACCATATTCATACAAATTTTATGAAGTTATTTAAAGAGACAAGGTAGTATAATGTTTAATTATTGTTAGCTCAAGAGGTAAAACAGACCTTTTACGCTTCAGGACGTCAAAACCTAAAAACAATTAATATTAATATATTATTATAAAATAAAAAAGTATTTAATTTTAAAACTATATTAAAAATTATTTTTAATTAAAAATTTAAAATATTTTAACTGATTTTAAGTTTACATGATTACTATAAATATTTTTTAATAGCTTTAAATTTATTTTGGTACTATAAATATTATTTAATAAATAATATTTTTGAAACTTTATTTTGATAAATTAATATTTTTTTTAAAATAAATTAAATAATTAAGAAATCCTACTTATTAAAACTTTTTAATTTTATTTTTCTTTCTACTATTTTATCATCAGATTGACATCATTTATTTATATGTCTTTTGATTCTTTGACTCTTCCAATTATCTTATTTATTTATCTGTTATTTCATTATCTAACCCTCCTATCTATTTTTTTTTATCTAACTTCTTCATTTATCTCATTCATTTCTCTGACTATTTTATTGGTTATTTCTCAATATTGTTTTAATTTAAGTGTTTGATTGTCACTATACAATTTTTTAATTCTAAATTTGTTTTATCTTTCTATAATGTGTATTTATGTGTGTTTGAGTACATCAATATCAAGTAAAAATAATGTGTATTTATGTGTATTGATGAATTGATTTCAAAATTATTTTATTTTTTATTATTGTTTGATTAATTTTAAAATACTTTGTACGGACCCAAGAAAGAGCATTATAATTTATAAATTAAATTTAAAGGTTTACCAAAGAACATGACACATGACCGAAATATAGAATGAGACTAAGACTTTAAGAAAGATATTACCATCAAGTTCTTTCTTTTGATAATCAAGTTTTATCTTTTTAACTTAGTTTTGTTTTAAATACTTATAAGTTATATTAAGTCTTATATATATATATATTATAATTTTTAATTTTATATAAAAAATATACAAATATGACAACTAGAAAATATGTATGGGATTATTCAAAACTTCAAAAATATATTTTTAGTTTTTTTATTTAGTATTAAAAAATTAAAGTCATTGGGTTGTGTATTTTTGAAAGAAAAATGTCTAAATTTTGAAAAATATTTGAAATATGAAAATTTGTTGGATCTTGATCTCTTAGATTTATTTTTAGAATTAAATATCTTATAGGATTGAAAAATGATAAACCAACTAATATTCTTAATTATATAAAAAGAATAAAATTTTTCTAAATACATTTATAACATATAGAATAATATTAACAATTTTAGTATTAATTATTTCAGTTAAAGAAAATTTTCAAAACTTAAACTAATAAGATCAACTATGTCTAACAAAGATTATCATAATTTTAATCATTTTATTAATTTATAAAGACGTTATTTTTTTAAATTTACTTTAGACCCCTAAAGTATTGAACCCCACTGTACTGTGTTTAATAGAAAATAATATTAATAATACAAAAATACAGGTTATTATTGAAGTACACAATATCTATTTAAACTATGCTTTAATGAGTTAAACTCTCAATAAGTTTAAATATAAGTATATAATGTATTTTAAGACTATATAATTAAACTTGTTTATGTCTTAATAAAATGTTTGAAATAAAAATAAATAACATATTTTATATAAGTGAAAACTAATTTATACATAAACTAATTTGCAAAATAAAAATTACATAACTTCTTTAAATTCTTATTTTTAACTAATATACAAACTAATTTTATCTCAAGAAAACATAATTTTTTTTTTAATTTTTTGTCTTTTAAAATTACTTATGCAAAAGTGTATTCCAACGCGTTTTAACTATACCTAAGCAACATGACGTCTAACCCTAAAATTCTATAACTAACTTCTATTGAGTGGTTGATAGAATATATGCAATATTTTGAGATAAATCATTAGGAATAACATTAACCATTTCCTTTTTCTTTTGAAAGTGGAAAACTAATAACAATGCTCATTTATATAAAGATTCCAACGCAAGAATAATTTATGGAACATATACTCACCTCACTCGTGAATCACACACGTGCATAATTATAATTATTATTTCGATAAAGAAATTTGAAAAAAAAAATGATATATATGAAGTAGTAATAATGTAATACATACAATTCTAGTGGTGCAAATAAATATCAAGAAACACAAGCTGTTATAGTTTTAAAAATAAATGTTAACTTTCACGAGATATACGAGTTTTCTTTGTTTAATGTTCAACTTTTTTTTTTTCAATATAATTACTGTAAAATAACTTTTTAAACATACAAAAATAACTATCATTCATATCAACCAAATCATAGAAAGCCCTTGCATTATATTTAGTTGTAAATCACCGTTAATATAATTATTAAGAACATCATTCTAAAATTAATGAACTTAATAATTTGTGATTAAATAACGTGCCTACTTTTATGTCATAAAACACTGAGTCTATAGATGTTCTAAAATTTAATATACATAATTATCAAAATAACATCACATGATTCAACTATTCAATCCAAATTCTAAAGAATATTAAGCAAATAAGTATTCTTAAAATAAGCAATTCCAGTGACACAAGAAGTATTATATTTTAACAGGTATCTAGGTAGCCAGTGCATCACATCAATTAACAAAGGTTGTTAGACACAATTCTATTTTATATGATATAAAAGATTTACATAGTCGTAGTCACAAAAAATATTAATCAAAAAGCTTGAAAGCTGAAACAATTTGACATTAACACCTAGGAAGCTATGGCTATAACCAACCAATATGCTCAAACTTTTGAGACTTGACTTTGGTCGAACTATTTTCAATTAAAAAAAATACAAAATTTAATATCTAATATTTTTATTTACTAACTTTTTAAATAAGAATTTATATTTTTAATAAATAATATTATTAAAGATATATTAAAAATAAAACTAATTTATAATATAAATAAGTGTAAATTTTATTTTATAATTCAATTTTATAAGAGTAAGTTAAAGTTAAAATTTATTTACTAATATAATATGAAATCATATTTTAAAAAAGTCAAATAAATATATGATGTCATTTATTATTATTCATAAATATCTAATCTTATATTTAAATAAAAATAAGATAAATTTATAATATATAAGTAGACTCACCTTATAAATAAAATTAGTATTTTAAAAAATAAGTTTAATTACTGTGATATTACTATAAAAAACCAACTACTAAAAAAAATTATTAGTACGGTGTTTAAGGAAGTTCAGTTCTTATGAAGGTTAATAAAATTATTTTATACGTAAGAGTAAATTAACATGTGATTGATATGGTAATTAAAAAAAATCGTTAATATAGTAATTAAAAAGTTATATAGCACACGTTACTCTCCCATGTGTTTCATCTGTGACTTTTTCCCTTTGCTTCTGCGTATTGGTTTTAACTGTTATGGCCATCACATGCTTAGAGATATGGTTTCACGTGTTTGTCTTTTGATAACAATATTCAAACCATCTCAAACTTCTGAATTTTCTGTCACTTGTCCCCATTTTGGCACAAAGCATCCATGCTAACTTAATTACATTTTTTTTTTTTTTGCGATGAAGATTGCCTCTCAAATTGAATGTGCAATTTAAGATGCACCAAATTTTGGGTCATATATTATACAAAAAGAAGGGCACATGAATGGAAGCTGATATCTATAAGCCACAAAGAAATCTTATCTCTTATGCAATTTTGTGATTTATGTTTCTTATAGGTGCTTCTTTTTTGGTATCTTTCCCTTAGCAAAATCTAAAAAAAACAAAAGTTTTGGAGTTGCTTTTAGAATCTTTGAAAAAAGATGCAAGAAGAATTGGATGAACGAATTAAAGTTAAAGACACTCACACCTTTTTCCCAAATGTAAGAAAACACAGCACTCAAATGGGATTAGAAATATAAGGTAATCTTTGTCTTTTGCTTAAAGTTTGTTATTGGAGAAGGGTATAGAGATGTTGATTAATGCAACGAGGGAATTTGGAAAGAAGAAAGAAACATGGCAAAGTGACACACTAGTCACCACAATTGCAAGTTTTTCCACGTGTAAGATGCTCCAATAACACAAAATTGTATGAATCATTTGTCAAAAGTGGGGAATCACCTCATTTAATATTGAAGGGTGGTGTTGTGAAAGAAGCTATGGTGCTATATTGTTTCTACATGATATTGAATTGAAAAAATTAAGTGAAAAAAGTGAGAGCCTCTTCAATTCAGTTTTTAAATTCATCATGGTTTGCTTCCACTATTTGTGGATTACATAGAAAACAAATGTTAAAGATGGTGATTTCTTTGTTTACTAAATGGTGTGATGAGAATGTGATTCAAAGAGAAAGAGACAAGGACAAAAAAAATGCAGTATATACCTTATCGGACCGACAAGTTCATTTTATAAAACTGCACCATGCATTTATAACGTGGTTGGATTAGTTTATCTCAAGATACTACCAACTTGGTTTTTAAAACTCAATGAAAAATTATAAATTTTGTCAAAATATTTGATTTATTGCTGAAACTTTTTTGTGTGGAATGAAAAGGCTGGCTGCACTGCACCTTCATGGAAGTTGCAAACCGACATGGATTTGATAGTGATTGTTAGTGAGTGATGAGAAGAGAGTGGTCACCCATTTGTGATGCACAAAGACAACCTTTTCGTGCTAAAATGTTTTGATCAATTCCAATGGTTATTGTTCATTGAATGTCGATTATGAATGAGTTAAAGAGACTAGAAATAATTGAAAATCTCTAAGGCCTTTTTGTTCAGTGATGTGAACAAAAAAAGTAAGAACCTGCTCCATAAATTAATACTTCTAAGTTTAACCACTAGAAGAACCAGTTATCCAGTTATATTGAGACTTTAAGATTTTAGACAACTTTGAAGATCTAGTTTGGTGAATTCAGTAGGCTACATCATACTTACAAATGAAATGGTTTTTAAGGCCACGTAAAGAAACACCATCTTCCCATCCTTTTCTCTTCTTTCTCGTATGTATTAGAATGCCCAACATTAAGTCTCTTATGGATTATGGATATAAGCAGTGGATGTGATTTTAATGGCAACAAACATTACAAATTGTAAAGTGTTAATTAACAAAATAATTTCACATGTAAAAGTAAATTGTTTCAACGCATAAGATGATATTGTCATCTCTATCGAAAGTTTTTATATTTTCAGTAAACTTGGTGATTTTGATTTAGTTTAGTGAACTGTGTTTTGATCTTACTAAATATCATGTTCATTATAAAATATAAATTTTCTCAAAATCATGCTCATTACAATTAAAAACATTAACTTACAGAAAAATAAATCCTTTGAAGTCCCCAATCAATTAAATAAGATTTTGGAAAAATATATTACATTAAAAGAATATATTTATAATATGAAATTTGTAATAGTCTTCGGAACAACTTTTTTCACTCAAACAGCAATTAAAGCTAAAGATATTCAAGTGTGCGTTAAACGATAACACCATTAATATTAGAATATTATTGAGTTTATGATTTAGATTTCTAAGATTGGATGCTTGCAGGTTCATTATTTGGTTGTTAGCCTCTCTTAAAATAAACACATACTCTTTTCTTATATATTAACAATGAATAAATATTTTTATCTTCCTCGTTGAGTAAATAGCTTACAACTTCCTTTCACATAATCACAACGAAGACAACAAAATATTCCAACCAGAAACACATCTACCATAATCAAGTCATAATAACAAGGACGAGCAAAGAGATCTAACTTCACTGCCAAATAACAAGGACGAGCAAAGAGATCTAACTTCACTGCCAAACAAAAGCAAGTGTTAACGAAGGACAAGTGACATCTGACGATAAGAAATGGAAAATAAATTAAAACTAATTGATGGTACATAAGAAAAAGAAATATTTCTTTTCTGATTTACAGCTTTGCAGATGGAAAATAAAAAATGAATCTCAGCAGCTAGTCACGTGTTTGGAAACTTGTTTTACAACTAGCAATTCATGACCGGAAGTGAAAAAAAGAACTAGCAAAAGCTTCAACATGTGCCACTAACAGGGACCAGAAAAATCACATCCGTGATCCGTTTCCAAACACTAAAATTACCTTAGAAACAAAACAAAAATGTGCCCTACGAATAGGGCATGCCTATGATTTCAGGGTACACTTCAATCAACCACCCCAGTACTCCTGTCACTGTTTCATCTATTGCCATTGGCTTTGGTCATTTTGTGCTTCTGTTGTTTAACACCTTTTCTCTTTTTTTCTCGTAAAGCGTTTCTCTTCTCCTCTCTGCAGGAATCACAAAATCATTAAGGTTTTCATACGAAGGTTTATTTCCGTAAGCTGCTATAAATTTATTAAAAAGGTTACACGGAGAAAACATCTAACCTGGCCTTTGAAATCTCTTCCTTAGATGGAAATTGCCTCTTCGTCCTCTTTTTAGGCTCAGATTCAGAAGATTCTTTGCCATTTTCTTTTAGACCGATAACTGGTTTAGAGGGGAACTTTCTTTTCTTCGTCTTTTTGGATTCAGATTCAAGAGTTGCATTGCCATTTTCTTTTTTGCCATCATTTGATTTTTCTTTTTCGTTCTCCAACGTGGTAACAATATCTTCTTCGTTCTCGGCTATTTCTGATGATTTTTCAACAGGCTTTCCGCTGCTCATTTTTTTCAACTGCAATATTTGGGAATACAAAAACTCAGTTTGTTTGATCCCCATATAAATAAGGGTACTGAGTTTCCCAATTAATCTATAACATTGGCAAAAGAAGATCGAACTTTTCCAGCTAAGAGGTTGAATACTAAAACTAATGCAAACAAAATTGATATCATTTATATTGCACTCCGATAAGTAGAACTGAACTCAAACCACAAGCTAACAACAAAGATAATTTGATAAGCTTCAAACCAACAAGATAAATTTGTAACTTGATTTTACCTAAAAATTTGTAATCCAACAATCTTGCTTTACTTATTCCAATTTCATTTATCAAGCAGAGAATACATACCTTCGCAACAAAAAAGCCATCCATATTTTGTACGTGAGGATAGAAACGCCTTGTCTTTTCCAAAGAAGGGTGAAAACGTTGTTCCCTAAACCTTATAAACCTGATGGAATGCAAATGTTAAATATAGTGACATACATAATTCCTAATCATAAAAAGATAGAATTAGAAATAAAATCATTACCCTGGACGCCCAAAATCAAGTCCACACGGAACCAGTTTAACATCCCGCTTTTTGAGTGCATAGTCAATAACTGCTTCATTCTGAAGAATAATGAAAGAACTTTTAGGTACATACAACGTAAAAAAGGAAAGAAAAGAAAACGAACTTACAAACTCAGAAGATTCAACTGAACAACAAACCTCGGCAACCATGATTGAGCATGTAGAATAAACAATGTATCCTCCAGATTTTGAATTAGCATCCACCATGTCAATTGCCGCAAGAATAAGCTCCTAAGGAAAAAAAAAGTTAATAAACAAGAGTATATAAGGATAAACTATTATTCAGATGTAAGATTTATTTTACCAACAAGAAAGAAATTTAATGTGAAAGAAGCAGAATATAAACTAGTCCACTATTTTATTACAGAATAAAAAGATGAATTATGCCCCAGCGTGACTTTGCTCACTTCCCAGACAACATTTCAACAAAAATGTCGATTTACCTTCTGTAGCTGCGCACACTTCTGTATATCTTCCAAACTTTTAGAGGATTTAACAGACTCATCTTTGGATATGACCTGCAGACAGAAAGTCCTTCAGTGTCTTTCAACGTTCTTCAAGAAAAAAAGACACCAAATCCCCCCAAACATTAACCGCCGAATACTATTCACTATTTCTTACCCCAGTTCCACTGCAAGGGGCATCCAATAATATTCTATCAACAGCATTGACTCCTAAAACTTTTGGAAGCTGAAATAGATAATGTAGACATTAAACAGATGTAAGCATGCACAACACACAATATCATTATAGGCCTACAAATTATACGAGTTACAAATGGAACTGACACGTGAAAATCTGAAGTTGAACTAAAATGCTTATTAATAAATTTACCAACGATAACATATAATAATAGTAATAAATCAACCGGATAAAGAATATAACAACTCCTGTAGCAACAATGAGACACGCCAAAACAAACAATTAAACTTTAAATATATGACTCTGGCGATGGAGCACTTAAAATATGAGATAAACCAGGAAAGCACTCTCGCCGAGCATGAACAGAAACTTGGACAAACAGTTGTCAACCTATCCAGAGAGGTCAGAAGCTCTTCAAACAGAGATTTTTCTCTTCAAGAAACAATTGCATGAGCAAGAACGTTTTTTGAAACAGATTTTGAACAAGTTAGGCAAGATTGAGGTTGGTGGTGAAGATCATACAAGTGATCCAGTAAAGAATGGGTTGGGAAACAATGCTCTATTCTACAAATCACTATCACTTGGCATAATATCAATATAGTCATCATTAATATAATTGTTAGTCTAATGACCTGCACTCTATAGTCCCAGTTTTTTTTCTTTACATTCTTTCTTGTCACAAATATTTGTAACGTTTCTCTCAGCATTTCATAACAATATAGGGGAAGCCCTTTCTTTACTCCAACAATTTGTCAAACCAAACAAATTATGGAGAACAGAGAAGCCAGATGGATAGTCTAATAAAATACAAAACCAAATGACGATAATACAATCTAATAGCAGTAAGGACATCAAAGCTCGTTTGTAGCAAAACAATCAAACACAAACAATAATAATTGAGGACAAAGATGCTAACCTCCCTTCCATCATAGTTACAGACTACAGTGTTGGATACACCCATACGATGCAAATTTGCAGTCAATGATTTGAGCCTTGGTACCTTCATTTCATTTGCAAAAATTATTCCTGCCAAAAAAAATAGTATGATTGGACCACTAGAAACATAAATTTAGAAACAAAAAACTAGAAGCAAAATTAAGATGCAAGAGAAATCGAGCAAGCAGCTAGTTCAGTGACTCAAATTCAAAGATCCAGCAGGCTGTAAAAATACCTTGACATAAAAAATGAACAGGATAATGCTTTTTCTATCATCAAAATTTTATTTAAAAGTTTCACATGATTTTCATGCATTAAAAAAAATAACAAAATCAGTGCAAAGTTTAATCTAATTCTGAAAAACAAATTCCACTCCAGAATAAAGTAAAATGTGCGGTTCCTTTTCCTGCTAGTATTTATTTATTAAAAAAATATTCCAAATCATCCGAACTATATATTATATGGACAAAAGGCAGACAAACATACATTAAAATAATGACACTACATACAATTTATATGAAAAAAAACATTGTTAGACCAAAAAGGCCACACTATAATATCTTTGTTGTTTAAGACATTTCAGCTCAGCTGTTAAGCATGTAGAACACAGCATTTCATGGAATATATACTTGACAATATCCAAAATAAATAACATAAGTTACACTGTCTTTCATGATAAAATGAGTAACATGATTATAAGTCCATCCCTACAATAATAATGGTTACATATGTATGAAGCAGTGCTATGAAAAGAACTTTACAGACTATTTGGTGCCAAACAATGGAAATACAAGGTTTAAAATGAACGAGACACTAAGAAAAACATGAAAAAAAAAAAATACCAGTGTTCTTCATTAGAGCAGCAATGTAGGTTGTTTTACCACCTGGTGCAGCTCTGCAAAAGGTATAAACTTCCTTCAGGAAAATAAAAGCATTGCAAAAAGAAACATTTACTGCATTGTTACCTAAACCAATAAGTGCTCATTAAAAATATGAATGATAATATTAACATCTTATAACCTAAGAAGCACATGCACATTCTAAACAGCAGTCAAGCATGTCACAATCATGTTAGAACTTGACCATGTTAGCTACTGTATTAACACTTTTAATTTTAGCTACAGTTTTACAATGATTAATACTTACGCCATATCAACAACTCGTTCCTTCTCCTGAGGAGCCAAGGCCATGACAGGCAGAAAAGAGCTCGCACTTTGAAGCTACAAAAAGGACTAGTAGTTAGTGCATCGTGCAATATTGAATGAAATGCCATGAGAAGCCACAGTAGTAAAAGGCCACGTACCATGTAGAAACCAGCCATATACTCAGGAGTGGCACCAATAGGGACTTGAGAATCATACACAACAAGTCCAACCTTAGGATAAAAAATATCACCCCAGTTTCTTATTAGGTTATTGCTAGTACTCATGATAAAAACAACTACATAATAACAAAAAGTCAATAGCAACAAAGAAATAGAACGTCCAAATTTGCCAGACATGAGTCTTTACCTTTGACCATTTGCTTAAAGGATCCAAATTAACTCCCCTATTTATCAAAACATCAGCCAAATCCCTTCTACGTGTCTGAGTGAATACAGAAGAAAAATTTAAACTATCAGAGGAGAACATGATTAAATCCACATAATATATAAACCCAAAATGACAGAAAAGGACATGCAACCTTCAATGTGTTAGTCCTCAGACATATAGGGCGTGGCTTTTCAAAGGCTTCAATCAGTTCCATAAGTTCAACAACTGGAAACATCTGAGACAAAACAAAATAGAGTTTTCATACAAACTCCCATAACACATCAATGAAACACAACTCTTTTTTCTATGTCCACTCACACCAAGGTAAAAGTGAACAAAAAGGGCAATAATAGAATTTGGGAAGAAATTAAAGTTCAAGTAGCAGTAAAAACATAATGATACCAACCTCCACTAGAGCACCCATTAGAAACTCATTGTATCCATAGTACGTGCAAATATCTTTCTTAAGCTGTTCAACATAATCTTTCCTCGTTGCCCCATCTTGCCTCAAAACCTTGAAATTTGAAAGAACACGAACAACTACAACAACAAACATTTAAAACAGTTACAACAACTTAGCATGTATTTGGATATCCATTTAGAGCTTTCTAAATTGAAAATCCATCTTGCCAAAGCAACAAAGGAGAAGCAACGATAATGATGGATTGTGAAAAACGTGGATTATTTTCCCAAACACGCACTTGTAGCACAACCTGAGCAATATTCTCGACAAAAGTCAAAGAGTGTAAGCAGCATAGTAAAACTTACTCTCTTTAATCCTCCTTTGGAGATTGGAAAGATTAGGTGGACGGAAAGCCTCTTCCTCGAGTTCCTAACAGCCAAAAAGAAAAAGCAACATATTCAACACACGTTCCATCATCCAATGATGTAAAAACCAAGAGTAGCCGCTAAAACTGCCTTTGGGTTAAACACCTTAACCAAGCTCAATAGGATCTCTTTACATATGCTTGCTTAATTAAAAAGCACGACCAAGCAAACACATACTAACAACTTACATTGCATGAAAGGTAAAAAATTCCAAATAAGCTCTACAGTAGCTCTTCCTAAATCCAAACACGCCCTTAATTACAATTAGCTTACTTAGCAGCATTCTAGAAAAAAATACACATTCTAAGCCATTCCTATTATTAAGCAAATCAGAAGTGAAACCTCTTGGGTCGGCAATCTGAACTCATCAGACTCTTGGTTGATATTAAGCTGCATTTCGGCTTCCGCGTCCTCTTCCTCTCTCGCCTTCTCTTCATCAATAGCTCTCGACTTCTCTTCGATATCATAATCATCCGAATCAGAACCAGAACCTGAGTCCGAACCCGGGGCTTTCCCTGCAAAGAAAACAAAAAACACACAAACATTAGAAGAAAGTAAAAATAGCAATCTCGAATGCTACGTGCGAGCATGCCAACAACGAGCACCTTCGTCGTCATCGCTTCCTTGGAGGAAATCGTCGGCTAACGGATCGTCCCCTTCGGAAGAGAGCTCCGACGCGGAATCGGAGTAGTCATCGCCGAGTTCGAGTTGCTGCGGTTGCTGCTGCGACGGCGTGTCTTCTTCGGATTCGGAGCTGGAATCGTGCTTGGGTTGGGTCTTCTTAGGGTTCTTCGGGGATTTGCGTGGCTTCGAAGGTTTCTTCCTCGCGGGAGCCATTGGAAAGTACTGACTAAGTAGTAAACGGGCAGTGAGGTTTGCGCGCTGAGTTTCTTCTTCTTCTACTTCGCCAAAAAAAAAAAATCAAATTCGGCTAGGGTTTAGGGTTTACCAGAAGAAACGCGCGACGTCGTTTTATGCTTCGCTTACTTGTATGTTTTTTTGGATGACAAATGAGACTAGGGTTGGGCCGTTGGGCCTTGCTTCTTTTCCGAATTATCTATATAAATCAATTATTGCTAGTTTGGTTTCATTTTATATATCTTTTTTATAGTTAAATAAATTTCTGCTAATTTTAAAACTAGCTTATATTGATATTGATACGTTCAACATTTTTTTCAGTATCTTTCTAATAAATATGTAAATATTGATTCTAAAATTTACTTTTTTACTTTTTAATTAGTGATGTTTACGTATAACAATATTTATATTATCAAGACAAATAGGCTAAACATTAATATTTTAAAAAATAGTAAAATAAATATTATAAAAAATTTAAAAATTTATTAGATATTATATATAAAAAATATTGAAAAGTTTTGGAGGTGTCAAATGTAATATGAACCAATTTTGAAGATACTACAAATTTTTTAATTTTTTTATAATTACTTTTTTAAGGAGATTTCATAGTCATGTTGAATATATGCAATTTTCACATGGTTTCACGTTGAAAAAATAATTTTGTCTTCGAAATTAATTTTGAGTTTAAGTAACTTCTAATAGCTTACTATGTTAAAGAAAAAGATCTCTGGTAGCGGCTACTAGTTAGGTAAAAAAAAGTTTTTACTTTTAACTTATTAATCAATTTGAACATAAAGCAGTGTCACTTTAATCAATTCTGACTAAAATAATGTTTTTAGGGTGAGTATATTTATATACATAGAAAAACTACGAAAGTAACCAAACTAAAAAAAATCATTTAATTTGATAGATCTTAGTTTGATAGATATATTTTAATTAACCAAATAAAGGAAAAACAAATAAATTTCAATATTTTTTTTAGTTTGAGGTCAACTCAGTTTAAGCCTGTGAGCAACATTATTCTGTATAATTATTTGTCATTTATTTATTTTTTTCATAAAAAAAAAAAAAAAAACTTAATACATATAAACAAAAGTTTATTTTTATATATATAATTTTAT
>Ga0099825_1006886_pt1 | contig 14022 bp, 13 predicted proteins | sample SiratroredBW_FD_76838 | JGI IMG/M metagenome (GOLD analysis project Ga0099825, IMG submission 76838) | Root nodule microbial communities of legume samples collected from California, USA - Siratro red BW | ecosystem: Host-associated > Plants > Roots > Nodule | place: USA: California | collected... | reverse complement strand
GAGATAAGAATGAGAAAATTGAGCAACATATAAGAAATAAGACCCACAAACTTAATGCCTTAAGGTGTTTACTCCCTCGAATTCTCCCAACACAACTTGATTTTTAAATTATTTTCTTATCAAAATCCACAATTACACTTACAGAAAATTACATTTTATATTAATAATAACTCATTTAAAAATGTTATACTTTCAGCTAAAAATAGCTTATTTATAAGCAATTCAAAAATATTTTTATAAACATTTTTTTAGTGATAAAACCATCTTACTTTAATAAGTCTCCCAAACTCAATTAAAGTTTTCATATTTAAATTCCCCTAAAATCACCAAACATCAACTACAAATTGACTTAAGTTTTAAAAATTATATTAAGAAAGTAAAATCATATAATACAGGAATCAACAAAGAAACCAACCACCGAATTTATTAATAAACAAGCACAGACTAAAATCAAGAATAGTGCGTCAGTTTATAAGCCATTTTCTAGCATGTTATATTCATCATTTCCCATTTTTTTTTAATTATCAAAAGGGTCAAAATCGATTTCAAAAAATTATAAAGAAACCAATCTATTCTGAACTATCAAGTGACTCCAAATCTAAAATATGCTCTACAGGTTCTTCAAACGTAGCAATCTCAAGTACCATACAACTTTACACTTTTTATTCATTATTTTTTGGGAACGATACAATGATACTACTTGTATAGTGGCTTAATGCACTGAAGCAAAATAATCTCTCCTATGATAGACATCAGAAATTATAAATAGATACAAATTACTTTCTTGGTATTCTCCAAATCCTAGGTTAACCTTTTCAAACAAGATTTATAAACAAAGTTCAAAAGAACTAGCTAACATTGGTGCAAATTGATCAAACTTTAATGTCACTCTTTGTTATTGGTTAAACACAAACAAAATCTCAGACCCCCAAAAGTTTATGGCTCCCTCTTTTTATAATTTTATTTTCATCCATTCTTGTACAGTTGAATAGGTCAAGTTCATCTTCTTTTGTCCCTTGGGAACATAATTTTGTGAAAGAGATTTGTTGGTGAAAGCAACGTTAGGGTTAATTGGCTAACACGTGTCATAGCTCATTTGCATATTATATATTCAATCATGCATTGTACAAGTGATAAATAACTTTATTTTTACACAATGAAAATAACATACAAATTATTGCTACATGAATGGTTTGCATAAGATGTGTGATCACTAATAAGAAAAAAATATGAATATTTGGAAATTAGGGTTTGATTAAGAGGTGTTTTGAATTTACATAAAATATTATCTTGATTGAGTAATGGAATGCATATTATGCCCGACCAACTGAACAAACTGTTTGGATTAGATGTGATGAATATAATTTGAGGTTGAAATATTCAATAGAATCAAGGACTCTTATATAATAACAAATGGCAGCTACCTTTTGTAAAGGGTTTTAAGAGGGGGAAAAAGAACCCACCGAATAGTTGGTATTTTATTTGATCGATCAAGATTTGGCATCTCTTTTTTTTCAATATTGGGTGTGATTTTGGGGTATCTTTTTTATTTGCTTGTACTATGGCAATATCATAGGAACTTTGGATCTCACTTTACCAAACAGGTAATAAAAGCACAAAGCATTTTTCTTGGAACGTCAAGCAGAATAAGAAAACAAAACAAAGAAAGTGGAATTGAAGGATATGCTATAATATTATAGGAATACCAATGTTTCCTAGGGTTATCAATTTTAATGGCTCACCTATATCACCTTTCCAAATGGAATGGTTAAAGCCTTGTTTGGTGTTTAATAAAGTTGTCATGGCCCTGGAACTTGTTCAAACTTTAGATAAAGCACAAATATAGACATTTATATACGTAAAATGTCTTTTTTTTTTCTTTTTTTCTTTTTTCTGTTAAGGAAAAGAATTGAACCCTTTTTCGATTTTGGTAAAAGGTGTACTTTAAGGAGAAAATGACATGCTAAAAAAAAAGCTTGATACGTTTTTAAAATTAGGATGAATGTAGCTATAAATGTTCTGTCTTTTTATCCCTATATTTTAAAATTTCTTACCAGTGTTATTTTAGTTCGTATAGATATAATTTTAATCACTTTTAGTTCGTGTGTATATATATATATATATATAACTTTATCCTGAATTAGACAAAAATCAGAGAAACTAAAATTTAAACTTACACGTATAAAGACAAAAATTATTAATTTTAAACATAGCGATTAAAATGTAAAGTCTATTTAAATATGGATGTTATCTAAAAACTATTCAGTCTAGGAAAGACAACTATGTAAAAATAGAAAGAAGATGAAAAAGTATAATGTAAATGGTTTGAACCGCGTCAAAATTTTCTCCGTTTTTCAATCCAATCATATTAAACCTAATTAGGTTGGATTTTTCTTTCTTTTTATTTAGCAATTCATACTAGTACAAAAATATTATATTATATCACCCAAACTACATTGATATTCATGTAAGCATTATTTAAAAAAATACAATAACATTTTATCAAATAACAGACCGCATAATATATTAGTTGAACTAGCAATTTATGTAGTATCTCGTAAACTAATAAATAGTAACAAAATGCATATATCTTCATTCTTTTTTATATTTTCTATGTTCTCTGTCATTGTTTTATAAGTAATTGTTATATATGTATATTTATTATTGACATGAAATATTTGACAGATTTTTAATGATTATTTTTTACCAAAAAATTAATTAGTTATTTTAATTGAATTTTAGCTTTTAATCCCATTTTATTATTTATTACTCACTATAAATTCCATTAATGCTTATATTTGGTTAAAAGATTGTATTGGTCATCTCTAATAGACTATATATTTCCAAACACATTTTTTTTTTTATATTCGTAATAGTGGAATTTCATACAATCTATTATTCTCTCTCAACATATTACAGGCACACACATTGAATATACACTATTTAATATTCAACCAATTTTCTAAGACTTGCTTCTTTACATTATAAGAATGTATATTGAGCATTAGCAAGAAAGGAGAATACTTGGATCGTCCCATCCCACCAAGGAAAAGCCCAATTACTGAATTATTTTGACCCAAATAATCTTCAAACTGCTTTTTGCTACATCTCCAAAGGTTTGTTGAGGCACTTCTAATTTTTATAAGATATTTAAAATGTCCTTGAATTATTATTGTACAGACCAAATTGTCCCTCAAAACCTTAAAATTTTATTATAATCTTCCAACTTACTTTCACTGTTTCTTACCTTATATGGATTGTTGTCACCTGCAATCCATCTTAGATTGTGTTGTTGCGGTATGCTTCCGTGAATCACTACTATTTACATATTTATCAACTATTTAAAGTAAAAGATAATTTACTAAATGTTTTATGATTGATTTGGATGAATTTTATGATTTGAGAGTGTTTTGTGAGTTTTTGATTTTAGTTGAAAATGAGTTTCAGAATATTCTGAAACTGTTATTAGAATCCCAAAAACAGTTCCGAAGCAGTTCATTTTATAATTGTTTTCTTTATCATTCTATAACTGTTTCGGAATGTTCTTCAGAATGTTCTCCAGAACTTATTTTCAACGAAAATAAAAAATCTACCCAACTTATCCTAACTATCTACGTTACCATCGCTGTACAGCTTATGCTTATCGCTGCTCAACCACCACTCCGCTACCACTGATGACACTCAAAGCTCCTACTGCCAGAGAACACATTCTTTACCATACTCCCTCTTTCACTGTTACATTGCTGCTATAACGTATAGAAAGATAGAACTGTCTTTGCAAACGAAACAAAGTTTAGGAATTTTATTTAAATTTGGAGGTGCCGAAGAAGCCTAGGAGGTGCAGGAAGAAGCAGTCTAATCTTCAACCGTTAGCCCAATATCTTTTAAGCTCATTCTCATCTAATATTGGGGTGTTTCTTTTTCAACCCATAACTTCAATCTGCACCCCATAAAATGTTTATATTACATTATATGGTTTCTTACAGAGGAAAAATGTTTAACTATTTTTTTACTAGTAAAAAAACCTACTTACATTTTAAAAAACAGCAAGTGGGCCGTGGTGGACCTGGTGAGTCTTGGGGCCGGGCTACGGCGCAGCACATAATAGCTTGCGGTGGTCGGAGAGATGAACGGGATGGAGTGCGCCGCGAAAGGGAGCGGAGCACGTTGCGGCGGTGCCGCCACGCGTCTCTGCGCTCGCTGCGAAGCCGTCGCTTATTGCTCTCTCTCTCACCAGGTTTGCATGAACTTCTCTTGCGTTTGTGCGCCATTAGGTTGTAAATTGCGTTGTAAATTCACACATAGCTTCAGTGCTTTCGCATATGGTTTCTTAGATTGCACACTGGAGTCGTCACAAACACGAGTGTGATAGGTTGCAACAACAGATGAAGAGTGTTGAAGTCCTCAACGATTTTCCCTTCACTTTCTCTCGCGAAGCCACGTTTCAGGTCATCACTCATCTTCTTCCTTCTACCGCTTTTACGAGCTATATGATTTCTTATTTAGTTTTAACTTTTTTTTTTTGTTTAATCGATGTTGATGTTGTTTTAACAGGTTTGTGTGAAGCAGGAAGGTAGGTGTTCATTTTTTAGCAACAGAGGTCTTCATAAAGTGGGAATGTGGATGCATGAATGCGGTTGTGGGGCATCATCTGCCTCATTTGATTGTTTAGGGTTTCCTCTTATTCCCTTCATATTCCGAAACTTAATTAAATTTCAATTCATATCAATGATGAGTTCCTTTTGGAGTTAAGAATAATCCAACTTATGATTATAATGTAGTTACAACCTTTTTACTTCAGGTTTTGAATTTTGTTTTTTGCAGGTTAAATAATGGTTGGGATCTCCCAAGTGTTTTATGTCCATGTGGTAAGTTTGTTTGTCAAGCTTCATCTTCTTCAACTTCCCTTTCCTCTTTTTTGATTAGATTTAGAATTAAATGCAATGTATAATTGGTTAGGGCCAAACGCTCTGGTATTAGAACAATTGCATAGTTGGGGAGACTACTATAGGTGGAGAAGCATCCCACTAGACTCGCCTGCTGCTTTGGTTCTTCATTGGGTATGGTTGTGTAAACTTTTGTCACAATTAGCTCTAGGAAATGCCATACTTTTATTCTCCTTTCAATTTTTTGACTGGGAATCTGTTTTTTCTCATTTTGTTTGTAATGAGCAGTAATGATGTGTGGAGTTGGCTTGGCTCTTATTTTGTTTGCAGTCCAAATACAAGGGGTGGGAGGCTTAGTCCCCGCACTTCCTTTTCAGACTTTACCTACCACAATAAAATGTCTGCTTTCACCTGTTAATTCTGTAGGGGAATGGATCTTTGTCCCATTGGTTACTGTGATAGAAGAGAACGGGCTACTAAATTTACTGCCTCTAGTACAATCATAAGCATAGACATATGTTTTCATCATTACATTTGTTTTAATTATTTGGTTTTTACAGAATTAAAGGATTGCCTCTTTTTCAGCCGCTTACAATATATCATGCTGCTCGTCTTGTTGGAATTACAGCCTTGAATCCTGAAATCAGTGAAAAGTTGTACATACATTACCTTGGTATATCTTCACCTATAAATTTTCTCTAAGCATTTTAATTTCAAAGTTGGAGTATTTTTCATTAGTTATCTTTTATGCTATATGTTAGGAATTGGACCTGAATTGTGTAAGTTTCTCTAAAATACTTTGACCATTATATGCATATGTAGTATATGAATGTATCTGAGGGCCAAGGGATATTTATACAAATGTTTTGCTTAAAAAGGGTTGGTTATGTATTTTTCTTACCATTGATTTCCTGACATATAACTTGGCTTCATGATTATATATGGAAGGACCTGAGAAAGAGCTGCTTCAACTTGTTGTGTTTGGAGAATTACTGGCACTCTTCCCTGATGTACATATTCATATAGAACTTGTTGGACCTGCAATTCCTCCTCAAAGGTCTGATCCCTTCTCATAAGTGATTGAATTATCATCTGATACTGATCCTATTTGGTCTAAATATCTGTCCTTTTTGCTTCGGAATGAACAGGGATGGCGAGAAAATTCACATTTCCAAGTATGCTTGTTGCAATGAAGATGAGTGTGAGTGCAAAATAGCAGCAGTTAAAAATACATATTTTCGAACAGAGTCTGGTTCAGCAGTGACATTGCAGCTTTGGCATGGATTCTATCACGACCGATATAGAGATATTGTTAAGGTATGTTGCAACATTTGAAAGTGATCTCGTATGTTATAGTCATTTAATGTAATTTTGCTTGATTTTTTTTTCTATGGAATCCCCAATTTACCATTTACTTTAAGTATTGTTTCACTTACAGGATTCCTCTCCTCACCTAATAATTGCTCCAAATGGTGGCATTGCTGCTTATTCTAGTTGGTTACCAAGTATTGTATGTCTCCCACCTTGTACTTATCCTTGACTTGGGCGTTAGTTTATTTTTTATACTGCCTTTAAAAGGTTAGTAAACATTGCTAGACGGTTTTTCTTCATTTTCTTTGTTTCTTGCAAAATTTCAGGAGTTAATTGAAAAGATTGACGTCCCAGCTGTTTTTACTGATTATTGTGAGGAAGCATGTCATCTTGCAGCAAGTTGCATTAAGACTGTATCTCACCGTCCTCTTAAATTGCCAGTAAGCTTTTTATTCATATTTTGCTGTCTCGGAAAATAATTTTTTTGAAGTTAAATTAATCATTTAGTTGACATTCAATTAGGTATCTGTTAATGTATACCAAATAGTTTTTGTTGTTACTGTGTTTCTAAGGTTTTAGTTCCTATCCGCTTAGCAGGGACCAATGTCTATTAATAAAAGGCCTTTAGATTAAAACTGAAGCTTGTTTCATACAAGGACTGATTCCTAAATTAGTGTTATCAATAGGGACCAAGTAGTTATTTGAACCTTGTTTACCATTAGCATAATCTTTTGATAATCCATTGCACTATTGTGTAGGTTCAGTTAAATCCTTTCAGGCAGCCCATAGCCGTGGAAGACAGCGTGCTATTGCTTCCCTGCTACTCGAATTGCTTTCTTTTTGGGATGTAAAGAGTTACTCAGAATATCTTGATTCTAGAGCCAACAATATTAGCCGGAACAACAAACCTAATTGCACCAAAAGCAAATAATTGCTTTATCTAGTGCGAATGGAAGAAATGGTTGGTAAATAACAATTAAAAGCTTTGCCAATATGCATCCTGAACCAACTTAGACCCTTGTGCCGGGTCATTTGCAACACGTCCTACAGCCACTTCAAATCATTCTAAAAATTTCGCTCTGCATAGTATACTTCTAGCTTTGTTTAGTTATATGGTAGATTTGATTTGAAGTATCTGAAGCTCTTTCTTCTGATGTCTCTCTGTATATGCTTTCCACAAAGTTCTCAGTCAAATTGTAACAGTTGATGTAATCTTCAAAAGTTGAGAGTATTTAACTTATGGGAAATGTTACTAGTACGCTTCTTTAAACTCTTTCTCAAATTATTTTTATACTGAATGAAATGTTCTGACGACTTCACCTGGAAAAAGCATGCAGTGATCGGAATGAGATTATTTAGGCAGTGAATTCAGGGGCAATTCTTCATGATTTTCTTCCTGCATCCTCGTATTTCTGAAAATACCAAAATGTGTATTTTGGATTTCAAATTCACTTAATTGAATTTTAAGTACATTAAAATGTGGACATTTTCAACTAAATTTTTAATTAAAAAAGATTTTTATCTTAAAATAAGCTTTACTTTTGTTTATTTGCAAGTTTGAATTTTGGATTGACCATTGCTTTTGCTTTCGCATCTTCAATTTATCAACTAACTTGCTTCTTTCTTCTTTAATGTCCTCAACTCGTTGATGAACTAAATAATATTTTCAACACTTAATAGAATAATTTTTTTTAACAAGAACTTCACTAAAATAAGATATTTAAAACTTAATTATACTTTGAAAATTTAGTAGTAATCTTTCTATATTGAATTATAAGCCTTTTCATAATTTAATTTGACTATTAGGCTTCACTTATTTTTTTTCAATTATCTTATGGAGGATATTCCTCAATTTATTAGAAAGAACTTTGGAGATTGTCTTATACATACAACTAAATGATATGAGCTTATATTCATATGAACTAATTGAATTGTCTGTTATTGGAATTAATGTTATGAATGCCACATTATAGTCCCTGGAATACTCCCACTCCTATGAAAACTTTCCGGAACCAATAAATTATATGACCTTATATTCATCTAAACTAATTGAATTGTCTGTTCTTGGAATTAATGTTATGAATGTCACATTATAGCCCCTTGAAATACTCCCACTCCTATGAAAACTTTCGAATGCCTGGAAGAATTCCCCCGTTATATCCTCCCAGTATATTTTAACAAAACTAAAGTTGAATCCATCTAGACTAGGACACTTAGTGTTCTCACATTCTCACATTGCTTACTAAACATCCAAAATGGTGTTGATCCTCAATCTATTTGTGTCGCTTTTAATACAACGACTCAGTGATCCAATACTACTATATCTAGTATATGTTGTTCACTCCCTGACCATTGCTCCAATTGGTTTCTAGATATTAAGATTTTGTCTAAACAGTTTTTAGAGGTTCCATTTGGTTTGTACCATGTGCACTTCCTCATGCTGCTGGAATATTTATCATTTTTGTATTCTCTATGAACTCATTAAATCTCTATATTTCCTTTCTGCTTCCTGATTATTACCTCTCCTTTCTTTCAAACATTTGACTGCAATGAAATCTCCTAGAACACACCATAGTTTACAATCCTGTTCTAATATAATTCCAACCATTTCATCCCATAATTCGTGTTTAGCATTGAATTCCCATGTGAAGTAGACATTAACTACAATAATTGATTTATTTTCCTTAATGCATTTATCAAAAATAGCTAAGTAGCCTCTATTTCAAATGTACTTTTCACATGAGAATTGGTCTTTGCTCTAAATTTTGTGTTATATAAGCAAAGCACAAGATTATGATGCTAAAAGTCTGCATAATCAACATACATATCTGAACATAGGATCCTGTGTGATTCTTGATTTCTGTTTTGGAGATATATCATTGATATCTTTATATACCCATCTGTATATCAGTGATGTGTTTTTGGTAGAAAACCAATTAGAATCTGTCTCATTGTGTGTCATTTTTTATATGTGCAGACCTGAGACATAGCTTTTTAGAAGGTAGTCTTTTGCAGAGTTGTCTTGTTTTTTTTGGCTATTCATTTCAGTTTTGAAATTTGTACGTTGTGTATATGGGTTGGAAGACTTCATATTCCGTTATTCAATTCATTTATTATTGTTGTTAAAAGAAACATGAGAATTGGTCTTTGCTCCAAATTATAAGGATCCTCTTAAGCCCATTTTCATATGCTTTTATCAATCCATTCAATGTCATTATTACCCATACAACTGAGCACCTCTCTTTGTTTATTTGTTCCATCTTGGTTTCTTGTAGACAAATCATACCCACCCCCTCGTCTTTTACTAATTCATGTAGATACCTCCACTTTACCAATCCCATTAGTCCTCTGACATTTAAGCTCATAACCCTCATAATTAATTTTGTCTCTCTCCCTCGTCTCTAAGCTTCCTGAGTTAGCTATCCCTTTATTCCAATTCCTCAAACCTTTTAACTATGTTTATCGTCTTCCCTTGAAATTGTTATCCCTAAATTCTTTCCTATTTTCCTTAACCTAATAGTTTCTTGACATTTATTCCTTAACTAGTCAAGTCTATTACAATTGTTAATGGCATGATCAGATACCCCATCATTGATGGAGTAAATAGCTAACCTAGTTTGCTTCCTCTATTGAGTTGTGTTTCCTTTTGTGATTCCAGCTTGTCGTTCTTCATGGTGTTTGTTGCTTGTTTCTCTAATTCACAAGTTCTGAGGTTGTACTTTTGATTACTTGATCAACTCCATTCTTGGTACTTGATTTTCTTTGTTGGGTTCATCATCAATCTCCTCTCTTTTCATCGATCTTCCATCCTTCAATTTGTTGTTGGTTTATGATGTGACTGCCTTCACCATAGTTAGGTTCGATTGCTTTCACTGTTGATCGTTGTTTCCTTCCTCTTGGTCGTAGTTGTTCATTGTGCAACTATCTTAGTTTCGATTGGCGATTTGGGACCCTAGGGCTTTAACTTCATTATTTTTCAATTTTGGATCTATGTATGATTCCTCCCTCTCTGCTCCACTTATACATAATTCCATGTTGGCACCCTTGCTTAAGGCTTCGGTAATTGTCCATACGATCCTGTATCGATTTTTTGCTTGAAACCTTACTCCTCTAGTCACCACAGTTACATGTCGTAGTTCCACCTGTCCCCATCTCTTCTTCAATTGATACAATGTATATTTGCCAGTTGATTTTCTTTAGTGCAGCTTCGTTTTCAATTGGTAACCTTACTTGTAGTCTTGCGTATTCTACCATGTCCCATGCTCTTAGGTTTTTTATCAATACCCACCAATACACCTATGGTTGCCACCACATTCTTGAAGTATTCTTCATTCCACATCGATAATGGGAGATCTCTACATTTCATCCAAACAACTTTGTTACCGTAGATCACCGTATTCGACCATGCTGAAATTGATTAAAACATAGTCTCAAACTAATTTGTGTTTTCCTCTATCTCCTTACGAACGTTTGTCCCTTCCTCCTTTGTGATCAACACCAAGTTATCACCTAGGTATCTCTAAGAACCACACGTCTTAATATTTTTTTTTTAATTTTTTGAACAGCCAAAAATAAAATGAATAAAAATGAGCACTTAAGGAGTACTCAAACCCATATACAAAAAGTAAACTTAGAGACAAAAGGCCACAGGTCAGAAACCAAAGGTGTAAACTAAACAAGAAAAGGATATAAGAAGCAGAAATAAAGTGCCCAGAACATGAAAGAGCAAGATCTGAAATACTCACAAAGTCATGCCAGAGGCGTATCCGAAAACTGCGAATTACCTGCCCCACAGCAGCAGAAATACTTCGACCAATGCCACACAACACAAACCAAAACCTGCAAAGTAAGGCGAGACCAGAACTGCTGCACAAATAACAAGGTATTACCCTTGAGGTCAGTCCCACAAAACTCCTCATGTACATCCAGGAAGACTAGTCTAGAGTATCAAGGCATTGAAGAGGTGAAAAGTGCCAATCCGAATATGAGAATGTTACTCTTTTAAACTTATGCTTGAGCCAACACCATCCCTTCAGCTGAGCTAGAGTAAAAATCTCTTTAGCGTTTACTACTCCTCTATTAAAAACCACCTTATTCCGATGATTCCATAACTCCGTCACTATAGCCACCCACATCCCTTTCCAAGTTATACTCGCACTTTTACGCCGGCACGCAAGATCGAAACTCTGGAAATGAATGGTGATAGACTCATGTCTGACATTGGCCAACCCAACCCACCTCTCGCATAGATCCCAAATATTTTGGGCCACCTTACACATAACAAACAAATGTTGTCCCGTCTCGTCGCATTCTTGGCACAATGGGCAAGACTAATCCAACAACTGTATACCTCTTTTAGCTAAGTTATATCTGGTTGGAAGCCTATCCAACAATAGCCTCCAAGCACAAACGATTGTCGATGGTACAATCCTAAGAGACCAAAGTACTTTATAAATCTCTAAACGCTGCAATAGATCCTCCTTGTTCAGTACACTATACCCAGATTTGACTGTATACTCTTGCTTATTAACACCATCTCCTACCCACACCAGCCTATCCTGCGCATCTGTGTACCAACGGACGTTGGAGATCAAAGCCACCATTTGTTCTTCTTCTTGCTTTTCCCAAATGAACCTCTCCCTCCGCCAACCTAAGCACCATCTGGAACACCCTTCGCTTGTTATATTGTCCCTATGAGCAATGTCACCCACCACACTTTCTGAGCACTGAGATATCGAAAACAGTCTCGGAAACTTTTCTTTCAAAACCTGACCATCCACCCACCTATATTCCCAGAATTTAACACGACTACCATCCCCTAGCCTCCACTGACACCTGTGATCAAACCAGTTACCTAGTGCATCCTTGTCAGAAATCTTACAGACATCTTACCATCAAGTAGAATGGAACTTTCGGGTTAGAGTAGCATCCATAATCCTCCAATTACCGTACCTGGCATCTAGGACCTCTCTCCAAAGTCCCTCTCCCGAGAGTGAATACCTCCATTTCCACTTCGCTAGTAGAGCTACATTAAAACATTCAATATCCTTAATGCCTAAGCCCCCAGTCTCGATTGGGCTACACACCTTCTTTCAATTAACCCAAGCTATCTTCCTTTCTTTGAACCTCCAACCCCACAAGAACTTTAGCCTGAATTCTCCTTATTTGGTTAAAGATAGCAATTGGTGCTTTAAAGAAAGAGAAATAAACAGGGGCAAAGTAGTGATAACCGACTTAATTAGGCACATTCTCCCCGCCAAATATAGCAATCTACCCTTCCATCTTGAAAGTCTTGACTTTATTTTGTCAACAATCGGATCCCAAAACGCAATTCTTCTAGGGTTACCCCCAATTGTGATGCCCAAGTACTTGAATGGAAGATCCATTTGTCGACAGTTAAGGCATTTAGAGTAGACGCACTTATCTAACTGGGGAATACCCACTGCCCGGACTACACTCTTATGGACGTTAACCCTAAGTCTCAAAACCAGCTCAAAGCTCCTCAAAATTGCTTTAACAGCCAACACATTCTGATACGAAGGTTCGCAGAAAAAGAGCGTATCATCTGTGAACTGCAACAGGTCCACCTTCACACTTCCATTACCCACTACCACACCACTAAACGCATTGACTCTTTTTGCTTCCCTCACAAGCCCGATGAGTCCCTCCACCACTATAAGAAACAGAAACAGTGCCAGCAGATCGCCTTGCCTAAGTCTCCTTTTAGGTTTAAACTCCTCCGTAGGACTACCGTTCACAAGAACCGAAACAGTGGCCAATTCTAAACAGGCTCGTATCCACCTAATCCATTTACAATTGAAGCCTAATCGACCCATCATGTAATACAGAAACTTCCAATCCACTGAGTCGTATGCCTTTTCAAAATCCACTTTCACGAATACTCCACTTTTCTTTGCCTTCATAAGGTAATCCACCATTTCATTTGCCACCAGAACGCTCTCCAACAAACCCCTTCCCTCCAGAAAAGCTGATTGATTAAAATCAATGACACTGGAAAGAACTTTCTTGAGCCTGTTTGCCAACACCTTGGACAAGATTTTATAGACGCACCCCACTAGCGAGATGGGCCTAAACTCATTCAAATTGGAAGGGTTAGCCTTTTTTGGAACCAGAGCTATGAACGATGCATTACACCCTCTCGGAATGAAGCCAGTATCTTGAAACCATAAAATTGCTTTGACAATGTCCTTTCCAATAACGTCCCAATTATTCTTTATAAAGAAGAAATTGTAGCTGTCTGGTCCTGGACACTTGGAGTTACCACATTGACTCACAACTTCCAGAATTTCTGGCTTAGATATAGAGCTACATAAGATGTCATTATCAGCCCCAGATATGGACTTGAACCCCACACCATCTAAATTCAACTTAAGCCCAGGAATAGCCTCAAATCTGAACTCAAAAAAGCTCTTAATGTGGCTTTTAACCCTATTTGGTTCTTCACACCAAACGCTGTTAATACTGAGCCCACAAATTTCATTCTTAACCCTTTGCCACCTCAAACTGGAGTGAAAGTATTTTGAATTGGTATCCTAGTTGTTTAACCGCATAACTCTCGCCTTCTGCTTAATCATAGCTACTTCTTTTTCTTCCATAATTCTCAATTGACTTAACAACTCCACTCTCTAAATTCTCTTGTCTTCATGAAGATTACCATCATCATCACATTGATATAACTCATCAATCTTAGCAATAAGTGTTTGTCTCACACTTTTATCTCTAGCATAAACTTCCTTATTCCAACACTTGATCTCCGATTTCAAACTTTTGCATTTTTCCTTCAAAATTTCCATACCACACCCGT
>Ga0099825_1006885_pt1 | contig 14023 bp, 5 predicted proteins | sample SiratroredBW_FD_76838 | JGI IMG/M metagenome (GOLD analysis project Ga0099825, IMG submission 76838) | Root nodule microbial communities of legume samples collected from California, USA - Siratro red BW | ecosystem: Host-associated > Plants > Roots > Nodule | place: USA: California | collected... | reverse complement strand
TTTGCAAGTGTTTATCAAATTATTTTGATCCAATGATATTTTATTTGTTGTGAGTTAGATTACTTTGAGATGATCGTTTATTTTCAAACGACTTTTCGGATTATGATGGTCACTTATTTTCAAGAGATTCTATGTAGCTTTATTATGAAGTTGTTTGAGATCGAATAGCAATTCTATATAGCTTTGTTTCGATGATTGTTTGATCTAAGTTAGTGTTACAATTACCGTTGGATCTTGGATAGACACTATTATTCCAATGATCATTTGATCTCGGATAGTGATTATGTCTAACTTTTTTTCAATGACGGTTTGGTCTTGGATAACAACTGTTCCGTTGATCATTTGATCTTGATGAGTGTTCTTTCTATGATTGTTTGGCCTTTGATATCAATTGTTCCTATGATTATTTGATCTTGGATATACATTGTTGTTCCATGATCGTTTGATCTCAGTGAGTGTTTTTTCTAAGAATGTTTGGTCTTTGATAAAAATGGTTTTGATGATTGTTTGATCTTAGGTGGACACTATAGTTTCGATGATCGTTTGATCTCGGTAAGTGTTCTTTCTATGATCGTTTGGCCTTTGGTAGCAATTGTTTTAATGACTGTTCGATCTCGGTGAGTTTTTTTTTTTGTAGACTATTTCATCTTTGATAGCAATTGTTCTAATGATTGTTTGATCTCAGATATACATTGTAGTTTCGATGATCGTTTGATCTTAACAAGTGTTCTTTTTGTGATCGTTTGGTTCTTGATAGCAATTGTTTGATAGAGTTAAATTATATGATAATTTTTTGCTTATTTTCTCAATGAAATCAATTCTTTCTAAGTTTAGAACCTGCTAAATCCCATGTTTTTATTTTCATTTGTTTCTTGTTATAAATAATTGGTTACTTGAGCTTTTAATCAACTATTACTCTAAATCCCATTAATTTTGTTAAATATATGAATAGAAGAAAATTGGGCCAAGAAATGTGGGATTAAAGCCCATAAAGAGAGAGATAAAAGATAAGATTGAGAAATCAAGCCGAGATCAAGGAAGTAGAAATGCGCCCACCTAGCAAATATGGGATCGACGCAAAATTGGCTTCTGAACTTGGACAAGCAATAGAATCCAATGGCGCCCAACACAATTCACGTGGGTCGGGTGCAAGCGTCAAAATTTTAATTCTATTTAAAGGATTCTCTGCATTAGGGTTAGACACTTGCTATCAATTGCAAAAATTTGCTAACATTGTTTTAATGATCCTTTGATCTTAGATAGACATTGTTGTTTAGATGATCATTTAATCTCAGTGAGTGTTCTTTCTATGAACGTTTGGTCTTTGTTAGTAATTGTTTCGATGACTTCTGATCTCGAATATGACATTATGATGATCATTTGATCTCGGATAGTGATTTTGTATAACTGTATTCCAATGACAGTTTATTCTTATATAGCAATTGTTCTAATAATCCTATGATCTCGACTATTGATGTACTTCTTCAAATAGATATGGAAAAAATTTCATTTAAAGAAAGTGTCTCATTACAACCTTGCTCAAGAAAACCCTTCTTAAGGATAAAAACTGAGCTAAGGAAAAAGAGTACATCATTCTTTTCAATAACTCAATAGTAGTACCTTTTCAAATGGGTCGCATTTCAAGTACTTGGCGAGAGTTTGCCATTTAATTCTGGAAGCTTATAAGGCCCATTCTGTAGTGAGTCTATTACTTGCAGTGGGCCTTCCTAATTGGGTGCTAGCTTTCCTTCATGCTTGTCTTTCTAGGCTTCTCTGAGCTTTCACCACACCAAGTCACCTTTGTTAAAGAATCAATCTTTGACATGTGTTTCTTCATTCCCTACTCTTTTGCAACTTCTTCTCTTATTTGTGCTTCTTCTTGTACTTCTTCTATGAGATCTAAATCAGTTCTAAAGTTATCATTATCATTCTTATCGAAATATTTGCCCCACATGTCAATCCGAAAGGTGTTTCCCCTATAGACAATCTAATTGAGGAGTGCATTGATAACCCCATAATATATTGGGTATCTCTTCGACCCAAAGACCTTATACTTCGCTAAATTTCTTCTTGAGTTCTTTCAAGATAAACTTTTTGGCCACTTCAGTCTATTTATTATTTTAGGGTTGCTCCACGAATGAGACTCGATGTTTTATTTTGAGTTGTTGTAATAATTTTTTTAAATTCTTTTTCTATAAATTGCCAATTGTTATTTGTGATGATAGAATGTGGCAAACCATGTATACACACCACACTTTTCCAAAATAATTTTTGTACCTGCTAAGTTGTGATAGTTACCAATAGCTCGACTTCTATCCACTTAGTAAAGTAATTAATGACCACAAATAAGAATTTTACTTTCCTTTTGGCAAAAGGAAATGGCTTGAGTATGTCCATTCCCATGTTGTAAATGGCCTTAGGGAGGTTATCGTGTACAACTCTTCAGGAGGTAGTGTGTGAAGGGGTCATACTTATGATATTCTTGGCATTTTTCAGTAAAAGTGTTAGTGTCCTTCCGAAGAGTTGGCCAATAATATCTTGCTTTTAAAACTTGTGACACCATACATCGAGCTCCCAAATGCATCCGACATATGCCCATGTGGAGTTTGATGAACACGTATTTAGTTTGGTCGTCGTCCAAGCATTTTAGTAATGAGGTGGAAAACCTTTTTGAAATGGTTCGCTGTTATACATGGTATAAAATGATGCTTGTTTGCACCCTTTTAACCTTTGTTGCGTTTTTAAATAAAGAATCGTTGGTCAAAAAATTGATGATAGGTGTCATCCAAATTGAACTACCCAGATTTACTAGTAACACATCATCATAGTCCCAACTTTGAGTGCTCAAGGTTTCTTGAATGAGGGTTCAATGTTGTTTGACCTTTCTTGTGCTAGAGAGCTTAGAGACGACATTGACACAATTGTTTTGCTCTCTTGACACATGTATGATGTTGAATTGATCAAACTATCCTATCAAGATCTTGGTTATATAACAATATTTTTGAAGCAAGGGCTTCTCAACATTGTCGTTTATCTAACCAATGATTAGTTGAGAGTCGCTTTAGAATTTCAGTTGTTTCACACCCAATTCTTGAGTAAGTTTTAGCCTAACAATTAGAGTTTCATATTCTGCTTAGTTGTTGAATGCATCAAAAGTGAAGTGAATGGCTTGCTCAAGGATGATATTGACTAGGCCCTCAAGGATTATACCAATCCCACTGTCCTTTTTATTTGACAAACGATTCACAATAAGAGACCGCCAATCATGTCTTTCTTTGAGTTTGGGCAACTCGATCAAAACATCTACCAATAATTGTGCTTTCACTAGTCCTTTAGTTTAAAATTTCAATCATAACTCAAATAGCTCAATCGACCAAGTTGTCCTTCAGTCTGCTAGTTTTTTTTTTATTTTGAAGTACTTGCTTGATGGGATAATTTATTTGTAGGATGATATAGAAGCTCTGAAAGTATTGTTAGAGCCTCCAAGCCATGAAACAAGTGCTAATATCAATTTCTCTATGACATCGTATTGCTATTCGAGCGATTGTAAAGTTTATCTGGTGAAATGTACATTATGGTTGAGTTTGAGACTAAAAGGTATAGAGAAAGAGTTGAATGGAGAAATAGACTTGTAAGTATTGTTAGGGAGTAGATATCTTTTTTTTCTTATACTCTAAAACATATGTTCACATTTAGCATCCCATTTGAACTTTTGTTTTTTTTCCTTTGAGGAGCCTGGAGAAAGGCTTTGCTTCTTTGTAAGCTTAGGAAGAAACCTTGATAGTGCCACAAGTTTCCCATTAAGACGTTAGACCTTCTTTAAGTTACTTGGACTTCTCATAGTTAGGGTTGCCTGGCACTTGCTAAGATTGACTTCTATCCATCGTTGGGCGATCATGAAGCCAAGGAATTTTTCACTTTTTCCCGTGTTAGGGTACATGCTATGCTTCCTAACCTTATTGAAACCTCTCTCCAAATGGGTAGAGTGATCCTCTACATTTGTCGATTTGACCGTCATATCATTGACATATACTTCCATTATGTTACTATTGAATTCCTTAAAGGCTTTATTCATGAGACGCTGATATGTTGCACCATAAACTTTTAACCCAAGCGGCATAAATTTATTAAAAGAAATTAACTCCCCAATCATGAAAACTATTTTATCTTGATTAGGTGGATACATTATGATTTGATTATATTTCGAGTATGTCTCTAGGAAACTGAGCAACTCAGCTTGCCATGTTGTCAACAATCTAATTTATGTTTGGCAAAGGGTATGTCTCCTTAAAGCATGCCTTATTTGAATCTATATAATTGATATACATCCCCTAGCCATTTAATTCTTTTACCATAATCACATTTGCTAGCCACGTGGTGTAGATGATTTCCACAATAAAGCCAGCTTTGAGTGATAGTGTATTTCACAACTAAATTACTTTCCTCATTGAGTTTCCTTTTTCTTTGGGTTATAGGTTTTGAGGAAGTATGACAATTTTATGATATATGAAGTTTAGGTCGATGTTAAGCATATTTGTTGGACTCTACACAAAAAGGTTGGAATTCCTTACAAAGACTCCATTTCATCTCTTAATAAATAACTAATAATTTTTCTCACCTTTGTACACTAATCTGGTTAGGAAACTAATTGTATATTTATCAAGGGATCATCAAAGGTAGGCTGATTCTCCTCAAATTTGGCTTATGGGTCAAGGTCCACCCTATCATTGGTAACGAAAGCCTGAGTTGTATCTTTGATATTATGACATGTTTGAACATTATTACTCTCTCATGGTCGATCAGTGTTGTACTCTTATAGGAAATCTAACACCTCATTGATCTAAGTTGCGCTACTGGTAGGAATTTTCAGTGAATAAGGAGTGACTTTGAGATGTTGTGCATAACATTCTCTTGGCGCTTTTGGGATTGACCTTTATCATGTTTTTTTTTTATTGTCCTTGGAAGGGAATTTCATGGTCATATATGGTGTAGAAACAACGATTTTGAGCTTGTTGAGAGTTCCCAACCCAATTAAAATATTATAGGAATTATCAACCTTCATTAAAATATACCGAACCACGAGTGTTCGAAATGCTACACTTGTGTTGAACATAGTACGCAATATGACATATCCTGGGTGTGCACACGTTCCCCTATGAACCTTAGCAACAAGTATGGGCACAACTGAATGAAGGAAATAGGGATGTCAAGATTTTAAGAACATCGACCAGTAAAGCATGTCTATTAAACACATCAATTTGCTAGTTTGTATTACATAGATGTATTTTCCTTGCAGACCTTGAGTTACCTTCTTCAGCAAATCCTCCTATTATAGTGTTGATCATCCCTTTGACGTCATTGGGATTTTGAAAAGGTTGCGCCCTTTGTTCTTGCTCGGGATTTGTAGTCACTTAGTCTTGGTGATTTCCCCTTCCTCTACCATGTAAACCACTTGCCTCATGGATAACAACATCTCAATTAACATTCAGAGGGGTGTAATTATCGTACTTACTAAAACACACCTTCTTTTAAAGGCTTGTGTATCTAGGGAAGAGATAGAACCAACTTTTGGTGTCTTTTTCCTTGCATCAAAGTTCTCCTCTGTGCTGATATATTGTGTTGCTCGATTGCAAAGCTCGTCAGTCTAGACTGGTGGGTTAGTGTACAATGTGTTAAGGAATTTTTCCAGATGAAGAAATACCAAAACTTGAATGCATGACCATGACTAGGTGTAAGTTGAAAATATGTATTCCACAACGAGAGATTATTTCTATTGAACTTCAGTATCTCATGTTTTGTTGTCATCGATTTAAAATCAACTTATGTAGTTCTCACTATGAATAGTATTGTTTACTAGAACAATGACTTTAGACCGTGAACTAATATACTAGGTAAGTTCCCAAAAAAGAGAGGTGGGTTAAGGGAACAGTTAAATATCAAGTCTTTTCTTACTAGAACTTTCCTAGACATGCACTTTTATATTACCACACTCTATATCTAGAAACAAGAATAATTATTTTTTTCTTTAAGATCAAACTAGCTACAACCACAAAGTATAATCAAATTTTTCTACAACACTATTCTAACAACAATAACAACAAAATATAATTAGGAATTAAGCTCCCATACCATTATTGGGTACCATAGTAACAACATAAGAACTCACCTTTAAAATAAAACAAGAACCAACGGTTGAGAGGTTCATCTTAAGAATGCATAAATTTTGTTTTTAGTGAGTATCATAAAACTTGTGGTTTATGAACAATTTTACCCTTATCCACAATAGATATCAAATGTTCTTATGAAAAAAAAATGTTGATCTTCGAAAATAGAAGAAGAAAGTTTGTCTAAATATAATCATCGAAATTGTCAAAAACAATAAATGTTCTTCCATACTCAAATTAGTAAGATCATAAAAAATTATAAATATATAAATAGATATGAAAGTTGAATAAGTAATTTATATAGAATTGATTTATATTTATAGACTTTTTATAATTAGTCTGAGAGTTTCAAAAAAGATATTTAAAATAAACAAAAAGATATAATTAATTATTGAATATTTATAGTATTATTATAAATATGATGATAAGAGAGGTAAATTCATTATTATTCGAAAAGTTATAATTCACAGACCACTTTGTACTAACAAGTGTTACACCACTCGTGAGAGCACTTCTTACCTTTTTCCATACTAAAAGAAAAACTTTCTAACATATTATTTAACTGAACAATTTTGCTGTTAAATTATAAATTTAATTAATGATAGAATAATAAATTGATCTTTAAACTTTGTTATTTAATATTAAACTTTTTAATATTAACAACGAATTAATACTTCACTTTTTACATTTATAGAAATTAAATTACATTTTTTTATTTTTTATTATATTATAGTGATGTAATATTTATGAAATAAAATAATATCGAAACGACGAGAACAATTCGCTTTCCTCATTTGTAATTTTCACTTAGACTTCTTCAACAGAAATTTTTACTATCAAAATTCTTTACGTTATTACTATTATCTAAATTTACCCGAAAAATGTGATAGCGTTCAAACCTTGAGCAAGTAAATCCTTGTTCTGTTATGACAGCATTCATTGGTTTAGTGGTGCCAGGTCATGCATTCATAAACATACTTACTTTCAACCAATAAAAATATAAATAAAAGTAAATTAAAATAGGTCATTTCATTTATTTAATATCACACTATATCGCCTCCATTTTACAATTTAAAAATATTTGTTGAAATTTAACTGTACTTTTTATTCCGTTAGATAATTATTTTTATTAATATAAAGTTGTCATATCAAATCAAGTAATACATGTTTAATGTCACATTTCCATTCAATACAGTTAGAATGAAAAAGACAAAAAAAAATAAAAATCATTAAACTCACCTGTGCATCTCACAAGATAACTTTATAATATTTCAGGTAATTATTTTTTTCAGGGTTTAAAAGTGAAAGGAGTGTGAATATTATTTTCAAAATAAAAACAATCCTCGTATAATTAACCCAAAATAAAAATGAAGCAAAATCCAAAATTGATAATGTATGCGACTATATTGTCAAATGCATTAAAGTAACTTCATAAAACTTAGAACCATCACTAGTTTTAAGTGATATTAGAATTTTAAATACACACCTACAAGACGAGTGCCACCACAATGCAATCGATATACGTGAATCCACTGCACTGTCACTTTTCGATAATTAAATAATCAAACATCCTTTTACGGGCAAACCAAAATTAATGATTTTAAATCTCTCGAAAGTGAGACCTTATGAATCTCTAGAACAATGTCCTTGTGATGACGATGCCCTAATTTGGACCTACTGCTGCATCGATATGTTTACTATTGTCATGTGAACTCTGGGTTGGTTTTTGTTTGTCCCTATCCCGAATAGCAAAGCTATTTGTGCCCGTGACTGAATCGCAACAAAATAATTAAGACATTGATGTGGGGCTACCACCATTCATTTACGAACTATTCTCACATTATGTGAGAAAAGAAAATGAAATTATTGAAGCCTGTCACATTACTGTTCGTCTTTAGAAACTCATTTAATCAGGCTGACTGTGACACCAAACAGTGGTCGGCGCACCTTTGCAAGTTCCGATCCTTTCATTTGGAAAGAGTTATCTTTTTGGAGTGGATCGTTAAGTCTCATCGACATGTAAAATTTTGAAGAATAATTTTCAGGAATCATGATGAAACATTCTCCAAAAAAATACTAAAATTGATAAAAAGTTATATTTTTCGAAATGCTCATTTCTAAAATTTTTTGACGTGAAGGTGTTAGCGAAAAAGATAATATATCGAGTCAATTTTATTAATGAACGTGAGATCGATTAAAAAAAAAAAAAGAATCAGGTAAAAGAGACATTAAAACAAAAATCATCGATAGAAAGGAAAGAGAAAAGTAACAGCGTTGAAAATCATATTTTTAAAGAGATTGTTGACACGGAAGTCATCGGGAAGAGAGTTACCGAACATTTTATCGACAGGACGGTTCTTAATAAGAATATGGAGGTCAGAAGTTACAAATTTATGTATGTCATACCAAGAAAAATAATAAATGAACTGATAACCACGTGGCCGTGATTATGTGATTTTTTATTTATCAAAAGTAATGAATGAAATCCATAAAACCATAATAATATAAAAAAAGAATCAAACATGTTTCATTATATATTGTGGAACGTTTCAATATAATACTTTATCAATGCAATTTTAAATCGTGCATAAATATATAGCATACTCAAGTTTAAAATAATTAAAATTACTAGCTTAAACAAAAAGAGTCCATAAATTTTATTTGCTTTTATTTACAAATTTTGTATCTATCAGTTACCATCGAAAATAAATTGGTACATCTAGTGAGATTGTATTTTGTTTTATTTTGGTAAAAAGTTTACAAAATACATAAATTGGATAGTTTTGAGTCGTGGTGAGATTTTAGTTGACTGTGGCAATGCTTGTAATTTTATTAGATTAAGAAGTGGAAAAATTATAATGATGATCTCTCAATCACAATAAAACTGTTAAAGCTGCTAATGCTTTAGTTAGTGATAAATCCACTACAAAAATAAAGAAATTTTGAGTTTGAGAGTTTGAAGACTTAGTTTTATATAGTGTGCTGTTGTATTCTTTTATGATTTATATGTCTTTTTTTTCTTGGTAATTAGGTTAATCTTCATAAATATTTAAGAAAGTTAGTTTATTTTGTATTGTTAGAATCTTTTGGGATTATAGAATAATTTTAATTAATTAAAAGATAGTTTAATCCATTTAACTGTTTTTATTTAAAGTCCTAAAAGATTATAGAGGACATTTGATTATATTATTAATTTTATTGATTGATATTACTTAAAGCCATAAGTAGTTTTAAGAAGATATTTTAATATATTAAAACGAGTTTTCAAAAGGGTATTTATTAGTCTATTTTAACATATTAACATAATAATTTAATTCATTCTTTTTATTAGTAAATGAAATCAACAAAATAAATCGTGTTTTTAATCCATTATAATTGACAGGATAAATTTTATATAAATTTCTTTTATATATTTTTGGTTTAGTCCGTTTTGAAGTCTGACTTTTTTGAAAACATGCTAGATTTTAAGAGTTATTCTTTTAAATCAAAATGTGTTTTCTTGGAATTTTCTTTTGTTGCTATTGAGATTAATTACTTCCGTTAACATTGTCGTAACCAGGATTACGACAAGATGATAAAAAATTATTTTAAAATATTTAAATAGAGATTTGGAGTCGTCATCATAGTTCTAAAATATTACCTTTAATCAAATGAATAGAAATAACTGTGGTTTCACAAAATGTCATTTTTCTCAAATAATAAAAATAATAATATGAATAAAGACAAATAGAATAACAAAATCAAATATAAAAAACAAAACAAATATATAATCAAGACAAAGAACATATTTTAATACACATAATACAAATAAATAACAATTATGCAAATAAAAATAATAAGCAAAAATAAGATACATAAACATATATTTTTTTGGGCGCGATAAGGATTGACATTGGTCCTACGTATATCTATCCGTCATAGAAAATCAGGGTTCAAGTAGTTCTAATTTGAGAATTTGTTTGGTGATATTTGATAATTTAATTTTGTTAAATTTTTATATTTTTTTCTTTTTGAAATTTTTTTCTTTTTTAGTTTTTTAATTTTTGAGAATTGTTTTACATTTTTTTATTTTTGAAAACTGTTTTACTTATTTTTTTTATTTTGAAAACTTTTTTATATATTTTTAATTTCGAAAATTTGATACTTTATTAAATTTTGGAAAATATTTTATATATTTTTTCAAAAATTATATATTTTATTAATTTCTAGATAACCTTTTATATTTTTCTTTAAAATTTGGAAATGTTCTATATATTTTTTAATATTTTAACAAATTTATTTGAAATAAAACATTATTTATTGATTTGTTAAGAAAAACCAAGGAAAAAAACAATGGTAATAATAATAATAAAAAAAATGGTTTAGGATTTCTTTTGAGTGCTCTGATGTTCTTGCTTCCATGATTTACTGAGATTTAGATTTTCGTTTTTGGGTCCTTTGAGACCGTGTGAAACAAAAGCCTCTAGGAAGAAATAAACAACAGGACGTGCTTAGAGCAACATCTCCGGTATAACAAAAACAAGTATGAGACGTGCTTAGAGCACCATCTCCATTATACAAAAAATAAATATAAGACTTGCTTAGAGCAACATCTCCGGTATAAAAAAATAAATTTATAATGCATATTTTTTTACAAGCAATAAAAAATACTAATATTCATGATATTGAAATTTCAACAAGTCGAAACAAACAAAATAAAGACAAACAAAAAAGAACAAATAGAACAATCACATGAGGTTGAGGGATAAGAGATACCAGTTGAAGATCAACTTTAACAAAATTCATCTCCTTTTTCTAATTTCAAGCCTCCAGATCTTCAGTCATTTTTTTCGTGTGTAATTCTAGAGATCTCTCAAAAAACATGTGTAAAATATGTGTGATTCTCTGATTTTTGTAAATATGGGTGTAAAATATTGTTCAGAGTAAATCCTCTCCCCCTTATTTTGGTCTTTTTTTTCTTTTATAAAATTTCTTCATACCCCTCAATTGCTCTGCTAGATCAATTCAATGAATCTGCCCCCTAATTTCAGTTTGATGGTGAAAAATAAATCACAATCAATCAGATTTATTTGCAATTAAGCATAATAACCACCCATTATTATCATTATTCGTAATTAAGCAGAATAATATCTAATTAATATTATTATTTGCAATTAAGCAGAATAATCACCAATTATTATCAGATTCCCCAGCCAATCTGTTCAAATTTTTATTAATTAACCTTTTTCTTTTGAATTTTAAATTAATTTTCGTACATTAAAAATAGGTATCTGAAAAGGCAGTCAGATTATTCACTAGAGAGGGAAAGTATAACATGGCAGCATTGCAAAATATCAATTTTATTTTACTTTTTTTAACACATTTTTAATGGACTGGACCTCAACAAACTAATTTACTTTATTTTTTTCAAAATGAACCCTTTATTAATTTGTGCTTTATTCAAAGACAAATTATTTTCTGACTGAATCTCTTAATGGATTTTGTTTTTTATTGTTTTTTTGCACTTTATTTAAAACATACCCAACACTTCTTTTTCTTATTTTTCTGTTTATTTTTCTATACTTTCTATTTTTTATTTTATTCATTACTTATTTATTTTATTTTCCTATTTTATTTATTATTATTTTCCTTTTCTTTTTTTATTTTACTTTGTTGCTTTTCCTTTTCTTTTTTATAAATTTTATTTCAAAACTTTATTTATTAAAATAAAAATGAAATCAAAAGTTTTTCTTCTTTTTTTTATTTATTTAAATGACAAAGTATGATAAAAACTACATAACACAAATTTTTTATTTTAATTTTATATATTTTTTATTTTGAAATAATTTTATTTGCCCGGACGAAATTGGGTGTTGACAAACATATTCTTTACCTATGTTTTTCATATTAAGTATGATCTTGTTGTACTTAGGTGATATTGTTCCTATGTTTAATTTTGCTTTATGGTTTTTGACCTTGACTAGATAAGGTTTCTAGTTGTGGTTCTGTAACAGAGTGTTATAGGGATTAAAGAACAGTCTTGTAGGATTTAAGAAAGGTGTCCTTGGTGTTCTTATAAACATTTATTATAGTGTTTAGCTTGGCTTGTGCTAGCTGAGTAACTAGATGTAACTCTTGTCTAAGAGTGAGTCAATATAAAAATTATCATCTAATCTTCTTTCTTTCTCTCCCTATTTCTAATTTTGAATGCACATTGCTCTTACTTTAACTGAGTTTTTTGAATGCAAAATGCAAATTTCTTAATTTTGACCTTGTACTGAGACGAGAGTCGTAAAGATTGATTTTTGAACTGACCTTGTACTGAGATGAGACGGTCATTCCTAAAAATGTGAAATTGAGATCCTAACCGTGTCTAAGATCATATATCATTTACTTGAAATCAATACTTGACAATGTCTGGAGAGATTGAGTAGACGAACACCATGTGAATGCTAAAATAAAGAGTCAAAACCTTAACCGTGTTCGAAGGTTACAATTGAAGAGTGAGAACGAGATCCTGACCGTGTCTAAATCACGCATGATCACTTGAAATCAAATCTCTGGACAATGTCACTGAGATTGTGCAACCGTGTTGTAGAAGTAATATGTAGATGAATACCGTGTGAACGCTCAAAATAAATAGTTGAAACCTTAACAGTGTTGGAAGGTTACAATTGAAAAGTGAGACCGAGATCCTAACCGTGTCTGAAATCGTGCATCTTAACTTGAAATCAAATCTCTGGACAGTGTACTGAGATTGTACAACCGTGTTGTAGAAACATGTAGACGAACACCATGCAAACGCTCAAAATAAAGTCAAAACCTTAACAGTGTTGGAAGGTTACAACTAAAGAGTGAGACCGAGATCCTGACCGTGTCTAAAATTACACATCATCACTTGAAATCAAATCTTTGGACAGTGTCATTGAGATTATACAACCGTGTTGTAGAAGCATGTAGACGAACACCATGTGAACTCTCAAAATAGAGAGTCGAAACCTTAACAGTGTTGGAATGTTACAACTGAAGAGTGAGACCGAGATCCTGACCCTGTCTAAAATTGTGCATCATCACTTGAAATCAAATATCTGGACAGTGTCACTGAGATTGTACAATCGTGTTGCAATATGTGGAGATACGACATTGAGTCCTTTCTCTAATAATATCTTCTATTGATTTGCATGAAGTTTGATTTTTCCTTGTTGAAAGATGTATGTTGTATGCATGACAATACATGAACTTTTTATTTATTTATTTATTCTGAAGAATGCATTTATAAATACATGAAATTTTATTTTTTTTAAGAATACATGTTAAAATGCATGAAATTTGTTTGAATATGAATTTTTGATTATGTTCTTTTTGAAAAACGCATATAAGAATGCATTTAATTTGGTTTCTTTTTTTCTTTTTGCTTGATGAATGCATGAAATTTTTAATTGAATTTGAAAATGCATGTTTGAATGCATGAAATTTTACTTTTTGTTATTTTTTTTGAATGATGCATGGAATTTTTGATTGAATTTGAATCTTTAGTTTGAATGAAAATGCATATTTGAATGTATAAAATTGTATTTTTGTTCTTTTTAAAGAGTGCATTTATGAATGCATGAAACTTTGTGAATTTTCTGAATGAAAATGCATGTTTGAGTGCATGAAATTAGTTTGAATATGAATTTTTGATTTTGTTCTTTTTGAAAAATGCATATAAGAATGCATGAAATTTGTTTTTTTTTTAATGAAAATGCATGCTTGAATGCATGAATTCTTTTTGTCTTTTTGAAGAATGCATTTATGAATGCATTGTTAAGACTTTTATTCGGCAAGTGTACCGAGTCACAAGTAGTAGAGTGGGTTTTAGTAAAGATGTCGATTCCTCA
>Ga0099825_1006884_pt1 | contig 14023 bp, 11 predicted proteins | sample SiratroredBW_FD_76838 | JGI IMG/M metagenome (GOLD analysis project Ga0099825, IMG submission 76838) | Root nodule microbial communities of legume samples collected from California, USA - Siratro red BW | ecosystem: Host-associated > Plants > Roots > Nodule | place: USA: California | collected... | reverse complement strand
TATATCTATATATACATATGTATATATATATATATGTATATCTATATATATATATATGTATATATATACATATGTACATATATATTATGTATACATATGTACATATATATGTATATATATGTATAAACATATGTATATATATATATATATATATATATATATATATATAATATTAACTATATTAAATTGTTCACCTTTCTGAATGTCAAAACTTAGTTTTATTCAAAATTAATATAATGTGCATACTACCACCTAATTAAAATTAATGTAATTAAAAAAAAATGAAGAATCTTTGCTACTTTGTACCCATTTTAAATGAAGAGTTTTTTACTTTGTCTATACGCTCACTCTTTCTTTTTGATTTAGTTTCATTTCTAATTCAATTAAAATAAAACTAAATTAATTTAATTAAGACAAATGAAGAGTCTCTGTATTTTTGTTGCCAAATTTTAAAACCTCAGTCACACACCCAAAGTCATTATAGCATCAATTCACAAAGGTGATTGTGGTGCTTCATCCAATCTTCCTATTGGTGGTGCTGATGCTGGTGAGGCTGTAGGTTTTACATTAATTTTTTTTTGTAAATCAGACGTCACTTCATTCGATTTACATTTTCAAAAAAATTTACAAATCGGATAAATTGTGAATGGAAATCATCCAGTTTGCAATTTTGTAAATCGGATGATCCATATCCGGTTTTGCCAATTTTTACCCACTGACCATCCGATTTGTAAATTTTTTTAAAATATAAACCAAATAGAGTGACATTCAATTTACAAATTACACTGTACTCAAAGAAAACACATACCCTTTTTTGTCCTTTTAATAAGAATATTTTTAGAATTTGAAATTCTATAGTTGTCCTTTTAATAAGAATATTTTTAGAATTTGAAATTCTATAGAGATACAGATGGAGGTGACAAAAATTCATCTTATCTAAGATGCTCAAATACCTTCGGTCTTAAATAGTTAGTTGACTAGTTATACCATATACCTTAACTAAACTATTAAAATCAATGGTAATAGACCGAGAATGATTCACTAAAAAAACATTTACTATCCGCCACACCAAATATAATCTATCCAACTAGAATACAACAATATATTCTCTATTCTCTAAAATAATGTTTTGTTCATTATTTTCTCAACTCCATTCAGCAACTGCTTGATTCTTGTTGTGTACATAACCAATAATTAACCTATTTACTTGGTTATAAAGTACCTTTAAAAATTTGATTAAAGACAAAGATTTCATACCTATATATTAGCTCTCAGTAGAATTTATTATTCCCAATACTCGCATACAGCATATCAAGGTTCCAAGGATGGATTGCTCATTATTAGTCATCTACACAAGCGTCTTTATAAATATTAAATGTTTCCATTTCTCAAATTCACACATTAACCAACACACAGTAGTCAGCCACATTGCATACATTAAAGTTGCCTGGTGGAGTCTACGAAAGGAACAATGTATTTCACTTCTACAATCGACTTCTTCGAGCAACTGGTTTAAAGCTGGCAAACCCAGTAACTTCTCTACCTGTAATCAAGGTGTTAATGTCATACGTGCCTTCGTAGGTATAGATGGGTTCTAAATCACAGAATGCCTGCAACATAACATAAGAAAAATCAAATGTTATGAAATTAATTAACCTAATTTAGGTTCAATTAATAGCTAAATCTAAATACATGAATCAAAGCAGCCAATCAGTTGCAAAGCATATAAATGCTGCTACTCAGATGTCTACAAATTAAGATGTTCTTCATACTCAGATTTTTAACTTTATAAATTGTATATAGCTTCCATGACAACAAAACGAAACAAAGATCATTAGAACATTACACTTGGCTTTAAATCCTCCTCATCCATCTATTACGCAAGATTTATGCTAGACGATCTATATTCATCAACTTGCAACTAAATTACCCAGTTTAAATCATTGATCAAACTTGAGGCTCGAGAAAAAAAAATCTTGAATTAAGAATTAAACATACCTTTGCCACAAGAAAATCAGCTAAAATTCCATTTCCACCTAGCAATTCTCGGCCCAGAGCAGCTGTTTCTCTTGCTCTCAAGGTGATCCATGACTGAAAGGTCATGACAAAATTCATTAGCATACATCTACCTTTAATAAATAATTATAAGTAGTATTACTTGAGTTTGGTTTTAGGAAAGAAAGCAGGGGGTTACAACTGCCACATAAGTTAGAAACTACCTTTCCCAAGCTAGCATGACCTGGAGTCATTTTACCACCATCATACAATTTGCAGAGGCGCCAACCAACAAGAATCATAGCTTGAATATTACCGAGCATCTGGACAAGTTTCTGTTGGCTGATTTGGAAAGCTGCTAATGGAGATCCAAATTGTTTCCTCTCTGATAGATACCTATTGATAAATCCAAATTCAGAAAAATAGTTGCTGTGAAAGATTAAGTGTGACTGACTACATTGTAATTAAGCAATACCTATGACACATATCATAGATGCCCATCGATATACCAATGGGTTGCCAAGCAACCATTATACGTGAAACAGCAAGCACCTGTTTTTAGGAGTTAAAATAAATAAGGAATGGTAATGTTGTAAATCAAGCCCCAAACATGAAAGACGAAAAATACACGGAAGATATTGACGTATGTAAGGATTGTAATTGCATCTACGTTCTTAACCAGATTTTTCTAATCTGTGCATCAAACAGAACAACGAGGATAGAGGACATGCATAGGTGGAATTTAAAGTTTCCTTGAATAAACAGCCTGTCAAAATGAGCATCGAGGACACACCAACCAAAGATTTATATATCATATGTACTGCCTCATCTAGTAGAACTTTTATTGACAACAGGCAACTCAAAGCAATAATTTTTTGTTGAATTCATATTGATTTATCGAAAAATAAATAAAGAAACAACACACATAGCCATACCTTGTTTGTGTCCTGAAAAGAGTTTACTCCTGCAATTCTGTCCTCGTCAGGGACAAAAACTTTTCTCATAACAATGTCACCATTTTGTACAATCCTAAGTCCAATTTTATTCTCTATTTTTGTCACTGTTAAACCAGGTGCATCCTTTTTAATAATAAATCTGGAATAGAAAGTACAGGGAAAATATGTAAATAGAATATTAATTGCAAAGTGAGACACAATAGGTTCACAGGAAACAGAAGGTTGGAGTGGAAGAGTTGTGTGTGTGTGTCTTAACATGTTATTATTGTTAGTGCCTAGTCATACAAACTTCCATCTAACGAAGACATTCTTTACTGTCTGTCGTATCCCCAAAATAGAAAGAATTTATTCTTCATACAGTCCATGTATTGTGTTATTTCTATAGACTATGGTACGCAGGCATCATATCAGGCTAATGTTTTACCATATCGAAATATGTCAGTTCTTTTATTCATTTCCCTCCCTATTGGGAAGCAGGGCCACGGTACAGGACAGTCCACAAAATTTAATACATAACTTAAACTCTTTGGCATTTAGATGAGCTGGTATTTTAAAACTAAGCTACATTTCATTCTCATATACGAGCATGCCGAGACTAAATAATGAAGGTAAGGACTCATTTCATACCCATTTATCTGATTCGTTGTTGAACTCCTAGCAAAGAGAACCAATACATCAGCAAATGTACTGTTCCCTATCCACCGCTTTTGGCCCTCAAGGATCCATCCGCCCTCCACCTGTTCATTTAAAAGCAAAGCAACTCCATAATATCAGTATTATTGAACTTCAGAACAATTGAACACAAAATTATGAATGATTAACAAGACAAATAAGGCAAAAATAATCAAAAGCAAATACTAGTCAAGGTCCACACAAGGTAATGCACCTTTGTGGCAGTGGTCTTCAAAGCACTGGCATCACTTCCATAATCAGGTTCGGTCAAAGCCTATTGTTAAGAAAATAACCCATTTCAGAAATGGTTATTCAGCAGAACCATAAAATAATATATTGCGAAGAAAATCAACTAACCCAGCATGCTATAGTATGAAACTGTGCCAAAGAAGGCAGATACTTTTGCTTCTGAGCTTCTGATCCACACAACGCTAAACTTGACAGTCAAAGTTATAAAATATCAGGAACTATTACCATCATATCATCCAATACAAATGAAACAATTAAAATTTAGGGAACTATTTACATGAATGAAACAAGGTTATTACCAATAGTAAGCATTGCCAAGGATGAATGGACCAAAATAAAAGTTGAACAGCTCGCATCAACTCTAGCAACTTCTGCTATAGCTACTGCGCTTCCAGTAATAGAAAGACCAGGACAACCATAATCCTGAGAATCAGAGCTAGCTATGAACTTCATGATCATGTGGAATATTTAAACAACAGAGGAAAATATCCGTAGGGAGAACCTTGATTGTGCCACCAGCAATGCGCAAGGCACCAAGCTTTGGAATAACATGAAATGGGAATTTTGCCTTCTCCCAGTACTGAGAACAAAAATAGTTGCATGATGATGGGATCGAAAGAAAGAAAGAAGGTAACATAATGGAAGAATAACTTCCCATCATAATTGTTTCAATTCAAGTAATAACACCATCATAAATACATGCCTCGGTCATTATTGGAGCAATTTCTTTTTCCATACACTCTCTTACTTTCCTCCGAAGGGCATGCTCCTCCGCTGTCAACAAGTCGTCCAATTGAAAATAATCTGAAGCTGTTTCTCAAACATCAGACAAAATTGGAAGTGAATTCCTGAAGCATAACTTGTTTAAATCAAAATAATAAAAAAAAAATTAAAAATATCAAAATGCCAAGTCATGCACATCAATGAAAAGGAAATTGAGGAAGGAAGAAAACCATATTTCAAGGGTGTGTTTGGCTCAGCTTTGTCTTATCTTAAAGAAACTTCAAAGTTAAAGCTCACTCAAAATAAGAGTTTTTAAAAAGAAAAGCAGAAGCTATTTGGAAGTTTTCATTTTTTTTAGCTCAAAAACGATGACCTGAGACACAACAAAGAGAAAAAAAAAAACAGAGAATGAAGGGGAGGAGAGAAACCAGTTTTCTTTTCTAAAGCTCCTTCATCAATTTTATTTTTTAAAAAAAAATCGTTTTCTTTTGTAAAAATAAGCAGCTAATTTTGAAAGAGCTTTTAAAATATGTTAGGCCTAGCTTCTCCCTTTAAGAGAAACACAGAAGAAAGTTGGACCAAACACTGCAAAAAATTAAGAATTTGTACCAAAACTTACAAAGCATCATATGATTGTGTCCAAAAGTTTCACTTTCCACTAACAAAGAAAATTTTAGGGACCATTTACTTTAAGAAAATCTTTCCTGTTTGTATTTCTCGATGGTACTATTCATTTCACAAATACCACTTTGTTTTCTAGCCTTAAATCAACATATAAGGAAATATCAAAACAATTTCACATGTAGCCTTTTTGTAATAAAAGTGAAATCAACATTTACTCAATGCCAAAAGCACCTTGGTGTGGAGGGGAGTGTTATAGTTATAGAAATAAGGGACAAATAGATCCTATATAGTCAAGAATATCTAGATTATATAGGTATCATTAAGGTGGTTTTTATTGATTCTCGTATCACAACTATTGTTAGAGGATTCTCCTCTGTAAGATTAGACGAGTTTTTATAAGATAAGACAGAAGCCTAGTTTAGAAGTCAAGCCTAAGGCACTCATGTTTTAATAATAACAAACAAAATAGTTTTGGTATGACCAACATCACTACCTAGGTGAGACAGGTAACAGACAAAAAGCTTATTCAACACAAGATGTTAGTAGCTTAAGTCAACATTGTGAAGTAGGACCAAGCACCAAGCAGATAAGATGCAAGGTGTGATAAAACTCTAGACACAAGATGTCTTTTTCTCAGACACATATCTTCATTACTCTAGATGCAGTTCCAAGACTAGATGAGTCTCTATCTAAAGCTTTCGATGATTTTAACTTATGGGGGAAGCTTAATTTATTTCAACTTTTTATAAAGCATATTGAAAAGTTTATTCAAACATAGCCTAACTGTGACTGCTAACCAATAGAGGAAATTTGGCTACAAAGGAAGCTTTTCGTATATGACAAGACATGTCTAGTACCGTTGAGGAATATCCATTCTTAAAAAGGTGAGATAAATTTTACTTCCTATATGAAAAGTACTATACACATAAATGTAATAGAAAAGCTATTGGAAATTTAATACATGCAATTTTGTGTATTTTGAGAGCACACTCACATGTGTGGATGCATGAGTATGCGTGAGAGAGAGCTAGAGAATAGTTCATGCAATCACAAATGGTTAAAAATATACATTAAATTGTAGAACTAGAAGTTCTACAAGCCTTCGTGGGAGGAGGGCTTTACACCTGAACTATATCTGGATTATTATACAAAATCGTTTACCAACACTAAAAGCCACGTAAACTTAATCCACACACCTAGCTAAGCTCAAGAAAAGACAACATTGTTACTCAAGTATGACCTAATTAATCAAAGAAATTTCTTACCAGAAGGAGGAAACGTTGATGCTGGTGTTGCTTGTGGAAATGCTGCAGAAACATCTAGTGGCGGTGAAAAAAAATACGAAGGCATTGCATTTTTTACAGATCCGTCTGCACAAACCAAAGCATTCATTAAAAATGCACAGCACAACATCTTAATAAAATTATTAAATTTAGCAATAAATGCCAGAAAAATTCAAAACATCAATTGAGGATTAGAAGACAGGAACAAACAAATCACTGGAGCAAATGATAACTAAATAATATGTTTGGCTGACTCTTTCAGGTCGAGATACAACAATAACTGTGCACCAAGGACAGATCCTTGAATAAACTCATTGCTAACAAAATGTCAACACTATCAATAGTAGTGATCGAAACATTAGATAAATAAGAATTAACAATGTGTCAGTCAACCAAACCAAGCGCGCTAGGGTTTTTACAATATCAACATCTTCTAAACAATACAATTTAGTTTGAGAAAAACACCTACATTTACATTAGAGCTAAACTAACAACCTCTAACAGAAAGAAAAGAAAAAAAAAATCAAGAGCTAGCAGCAAAGAACATAATGCTTCACTGAATCAAAAATGACACTTCAATTTTCTCACACATATTTGAAGCAGCAAACAAACAATATCAAAGAATCGACGTCAAAAAAAAATTATTTAGCAAATCCTGCTCGAATCAAAGAACGCTTGAACATGCTCAGAAAGTCTCAGTCATTTTGGAACCGATCGCAATGATTGAATGACGCAAACAGTGACACTAAATAAAATTGCAGAAGAGAAGAAGTAAGTGACCTGAATTCGTAGAAGAGGTGATCGTCATGGTCGGAGGGAGAGAGATGGCAGAAATGGAAAGTGTAAATTAGGGATTCAGGTTAAGTGGCACGATTTTATAGGAATTGGGAAGAAATTAGACTTCGCGCAATGAAGTAAGAAAAAACACGCAACCCAAGCCGATTATGATTTTCCGCGTCAGCACAATGTTACGTGTTGGTGATGATGATGATGACTATATCCCTCCATTTTTGTATATGTGCAGTGTTCTCTTCTTTAACATTCCTACAAAAACCCGTGACTTTTTGTTGATATTGTAAGATAGCGATATATAATGAAATTTTTCATTTACTTTATTTATTTTATTTTAATAATATTTTTAAATTATATACAACATTTACAATGAAATACACTAATATAAAAAATAAAATGAAAACAAAAAATTAAAGCATAATAAAAAAATAATAAAGATAATGAGAAGTGACTCTCAACTTTTGTCTATATTTTTGCAAATTGAAAATATTTATTTTTATATAATAATATTTTTATATAAACTATTTGTAACTATTTTTTAGTGTCTATTTTTTCTTCTTTGGATTTTGTATATTCATTACCTAACTTTTTTATTTTTATTATTTAAAATTATTTAAAAAATTGAGAGTGATTTTATTGTATAATTATAATCATTAAATTTTAAATAAAAGTAAATATGTTATAATTATTTTATATATATATTATTTTTTTATTTTGATGAAATGGTGTTCCTATTATATAATTATGGTATATAAAAATTAATAAAAAAATACTTTTATAATTATTTTTTATATATACAATTTTTGTAACTTCAATAGATATGTTTTTTAAGTAATTTTAGTGATATTGTTAAAAACAATTCCTAAACTTCTGTAAAGAAAACTACACAAATAAACTCCTCCACACTTGTTTGTTCAACTATATTTTCTTGATTATCATGTTTAAAAAAAGAGTCTCTAAATCGATTTTTCTTCTTCGCTATGGAAACAAAACAAATAGTTCGGAATATCAAAGAGCTAAATTCGAAATTCGTGTTTTTTCATATGTATTTAATTATAAATTTTCAAATATAATTTGATAAATTTATTAAAATAATTAAATTACATTTTAAATTATACTTATTAAAAAATATTTTTAATAAGAATTAGTGTTAAATGATCTTATTAAAATTGGTTTTGATTAATAATTATTATTTAATTAAATTTATGAGTATTGTTAAAAACTAATATTACATATATTTATGAATTATAATAATTATTAAAAATTTATATTAAAGTAAAAAAAATAAACATTTATTTTTAAAATATTATATAATGAATTAAAAGCTGAAACTTATTATTAATTTAAATCATACTAAAATTTGGGGAATATTAATAATTAATAAAAGTGATGTAAATTTGAGTGAATAGAAAATAATACTTTTAACTATTAATTTTCACTATTAATTTTAGTTATTAATGTGAAATTATAATTATTAATAGCAATTTTAATTATACATAAAAATAAACTAGTAATTTGTTCATTATTAATATAAAAAATGTGGTTGATTTCTATTACTAATTCAATTTTTTAAAAATGGATAAATAGTATAAATACATGGATAACTACATTAGAGAAATGAAATTTATTGTTATTATTAATTTTATTTATTATTATTGATAATAAACATATGATTTAATTATAAATAATTTTTTTATGAAAAATTAATATTTTTGTAATTTAAAGCTTAAATTTTTAATATTAATTAATTTTATTTTGAATAAAAAATATTAAAAAAATAAATTAGTTTCTTAAAGGGTATTTTTTTTATTATTTTTTGTTACTTAGATTTAAAATTAAAATTGATATGATTTTAATTTTTAATAATATTATTATTTTAATATTATTAACAGTATTCTTTAATAATAATAATAATAAAAATAATAATAATAATAATAATAATAATAATAATAATAATAATAAAAATGTGATTAGAATGTTGATTTAGTGTAGCGATCATAAGTTCTGTAGGTATAATATTTTATGGATTTTGGTCCATAGGTAATGGTAGGTAGTATTGAATCATCTATAAATCTTGTTCATTATTTACAAATTTTAAGTATTTCCTATACTACAATCCCAAACTCCTTTATATTTAATTATTATTACTAACTTTCATAGCTTGCAAATAAGTTTTCTGTAACATCCTATATTTTTTATATAATAAAAACTTTAGTGCATAGAAATTATATAATAGACCTAAATATAATCTTCATATATTCATTATATATTTCAAAATAAACTTTTTCAAAGAGGATTTAATAGAAATATTTTGTTATAATTACAAAATAAAATAAAATAAAATTTTTCTATCAGTTCATTGAGTCACACTACCTGCAAAATCATTTGCTCAAGTGTAAGACACGATCATCGTAGATTTAAAAACAAAACAAACCAAACAAAAATAAGGATAAACTAGAGAATTTTAAAAAAATATATGTATATTCCTAAATTAAATTTTTATCTCAACCAAACAACAAGAAATAAGATTTCATAATTCATCTCACATACAAAGACATTAGACTCTCTATTCCAGAAGACTCGTACATTAAGTTAAAGGTTTGCACCTGTCATATATCATTCGTATGTTTCGATCAGTTCCTATTTCAAACCTCGGATACAGTGTGTTCTAATCAGTTTCTATTTCAAACCTCATATACAGTCTCCATATGCACAGGGCTAATCCATATGTATCCTATTACGATCAGATCATATTTCAAACCTCGGACATGGCCATATGAACCTTTTTCGACTCTTCACTAGCTGGTAATCTTCATTGATGTGAATCCAATTTACCCAATAGAGTCGAGATACCTCCTTAGATCAAATCCCCAAACAATACATATCTTAACAATCTCAACACGGTATCTCTTTTCCTGAACATATTATGTCTTGATCACCATTCCATATCATTTACAAACATATCTCACACATCATGCATAACATTCACTATTCACTTTCAAACTCATAAAAACTTTATTTTCAAAGTCACCTATAACCATAAATCAATTCACACCATAATCGTCCAAATTCATCATTTTCGATAGGGTTCTATTTCAAAGTAGATAAACATTTATAAAGAACATGCAACTAGCTTCCCTTACCACTATAGAGTAAAGATACTCAAAGAAATTCCAAAAATCTAAAATCACGGACAACCTACCTCTGTTCAAGAATCTGATCGAACACTCTTGCTCTACTCAACGCCATGAATCTACAGATGACCTCTGATCATTAGTTTGATAAGGAAAGAAGACGAAATTTTATAAAGAAGACAAAGAAAAGGAGAAGAACAACTTTTGAGAGAGAGTTAGTAATTTTTATAAAAAATAAAACAAAATATTTTCTTAGAGAGAGTTGGTGATTGTTATTATAAAAATAAAAACTGAATAACTGATTTTTTATTTTTTTTAGACTTTTCTGTTAAAAAAAATTTTAAGGTGTTATCTTATTTATCTCTAGAGCTAAATTCTAGATTAGTTTTTATTCTAAACTATTTTCTAAGATATTACATTCCACATACATATTGATAAATTGAATTTACTATTTAGATTCATTGCCAATAATTGACATTTTCCTATCTATATCATCATTTCTTTATTATTAAAGGATCTAAAACGAAATACACTAATTTAACTGTGAAAACAACAAAGATCAAACAACATTATGAATCTTCTAGTCACAAACACCAGGATATGCAAGCAAAGACTTTGATTTGTCGAGGAAGTAAGTGTAACTTAAGAATCTTGTTATACATGTTATTAGGTTTACATTCTCTGTAAATTCTCATATTGACATTGTAATGTATTGGTCAAAGCTGCTAGGTAGCTTGATATAATATTTTTAATTACCACAACCAGTAACATATTTTATTGAAGCTTCAGACGATTAAGTTTGTGTTGCAAGTTCTTTGAGCAAGAATTACTTTTGTGAAGGACTCTGCAGCACGAGACATTGTGCATGTGATCATCTTTTGTTTCCCCAGTGAGGACGTGGAAGAAAAAGCACTCCAAATGAGTAAACATCACTTTTCTCTACGAACCAGCCAGTTGTGGTATAATGTGGAGCCAAGTAACCCTTTGTTGCAATACCCTTTAGAGAAGACAATTTCGTTATTACTCAAGCTCACCAAAACTGAAAAAAAATGAGTGAAATGAGAAAAAGAACATTCATGAGGAGGTACAATGTATCATACGAGAATTCCAACTTCATGTCATTGATGATGCTTGAGTACATCAAAATGGATTTGACCTCTAAATAATACTATAATAATTAGATTATTAGAAAAATTGAGAGAAAAAATATTGAAAAGATCGAATAACAAATGTTGAACTCATATCTAAAACTTTAATTACCATCATAAAAAAACATAAAGAAATAAGTAATAGAAACGGAAAACATGTCAACTGACATTCTATTATAAAATTTTATAAGAAATAATTAATATAATAAAATAAAACTATAAAATTATAAAACTATAAAATTACATAATTACAAAAATACATAATTATAAAATTACAAAATTAAAAATTAAAAAACTGGAAAATTATAAAGTTATGAAATATAAAATTATCAAACTACAAAATAACCCAAAAATAAAATCATATAACCGTACAACTATAAAATTAGGAGTCTATAAAAAAGTTATGTTATTAATTAATGATCTTATTGATAAATAATTAGATACATATCATATCCATAAATAATTATCTCAACATGTTACCTACAAATTAGACCATATAAATTTATCTGCAGATATGAAAATCTATACGTTATTTTTATAGATGTTTTCTTTAGGTAATCTACAAGTAACTAATTTCTAACTATTGATTTTAAACGGGTTTTTTATTTTTATTTTGGTTGTAACTAAAGATGATTAGAAGGCATGATAGAATTAGTTAGAAGTTGCAACAAAACCTAAAAACCAACAAAATAAATAGAAACACATTTTTTTCCATGAGACACAACTCCACCATAATGTCTACTTATAGGCTCTACCACCACTCCATACTATACTATAATAGACGTCAGAACATAATCAATATAGTCAGTGAATGAATCTGACCACATCCATGCTTTCCTCAATTTCATCGTTTATCATGACCACTTCCACATTCTTGAAGTATTCGTCTGTATTCCTTATCCATTGGATAAATCTATGAAGCCTAAGATACAATTCTTTATTGTAAAAAAAAGGCAAAAATATTTCACACACATGTGGTACTGACTAACTTCTTACCCCTTAGCAAACTCTTTTGGATTTTGCTCTAACACACCAAACAATATTGTTCAAATTTATGAGCAGCTTGTTTTACCTTTGTAAAGTCCTCAAAGTCATACACTGATCAACCTTCGTTTCACATTCAAAGTGCAATTCAGGATTAATATTACCATAGAATTTAGGAATTTCAACATTGTATTTAGTAATATCTCTTGTTGGTTCTTGCTTGTCTCATGCCTTTGTATGATAATTTGAGTTTGAGCAAGTCGTCTTGATAGTTCCTCCACCTCGACAAACAATTCAACTTGTATTAGAGACAGATGGTGATGATTCTTACCCACAAAATTGGTTAGAATGAAAAACTAAACAAAGTATGATAACTCTTTTGATTTCCTTAAGATAAATTCGTTAGTATCACTATTTTGACTCAATTCCTTCAAAGTATGATCAACTCCATAAAGAACCACAAATCTAGAAGATTTATTCAAAGTGAAAGGAAAAACACTTTTTTTTCAAATTAACTAATAGGACAAAACAATTGAACTAAAAGGGGACAAGTTATAAAAGATTAAAAAAATAGAATAATCAAAGACAGAGAAAAGCATAAAAAGATTAAACGTAGATTACATCAAAGAATGCAAGATTAATATTCAATCCAAGATTACAAATTATAAGAAAACCAAGACATCCATAATGTTAGAATCAATATGTCAAACCTATATAATCAACATATTACGCTGAATATTATAGAACAACAAAATAAATAAATTGCATTTCTACATGTTTTTCGATTTTTCTTTCACATTTACACTTGTTTCAAGTCATATATGTTTCAACTTTAACTATTTGTAATTCTTTTTACGTGACTTTTTTATTTCAAAACTTAAATCCAAAATTAAGATAACATTTGTCACAAATAATGACACTTGATTTTTATGTTTGGAGTCAATTAATCAATGTAAACCAAATATAATATCAAAATTTAAATCAAATCAAGATTTTTTTGTGTTGAAAGTGATTCCTTCAAACATGATAAGAGAATTATTGTCTTTTTTTACAACATGTGTCCAAGTAATTAAGAGTTAATGGATTAAAAAAAATAACAAAGGAAAATATGACTAAAATAAGAAATGTAAACACTACTAATAACCAAAACCAATACAAGTCATTGCATCAAGCACCTTATATCTATTGTAATAACATCACATTATGAAACAAATCATAAACATACAATAGTGAAAAAATTATTGACGAAGTTTACAAACAAATTTCAGTTAGCGCCATAGATGTGATATAAATTGAAGACAAAAATAATATTTGTGATAGAATAAGTGGTGGGAATAAGATTTGTGACTAAATTATTGATAAAAATCATATTAATATGTTCTTTTTATAACAATTCGTAGTTTATATATATATATATATATATATATATATATATATATATATATATATATATATATATATAT
>Ga0099825_1006882_pt1:0-12500 | contig 14026 bp, 3 predicted proteins | sample SiratroredBW_FD_76838 | JGI IMG/M metagenome (GOLD analysis project Ga0099825, IMG submission 76838) | Root nodule microbial communities of legume samples collected from California, USA - Siratro red BW | ecosystem: Host-associated > Plants > Roots > Nodule | place: USA: California... | reverse complement strand
CATTCAATTTAATTTAAATTCATACTCAATAAAACAAGTAATTATAATATCTATTAAAAACATTCAAACTAGCTTTCCTTACCAAATATCTTCATTTTAGATAAATTTCTATTTCAAAGTAGACAAACATTTATAAAAAAACATGCAACTAGCTTCCCTTACCAAAAATCAAAATTTTAGATAAATTTTTATTTCAAACTAACATAAAAAAAAAAAAACATACAATTAACTTCTACCAAGGCTAAGGGTTGTAATGTTGCTATTGAAATTAATATTTCAAAAGCTTTTCACACCCTTAGTTGGGATTTTTTTGCTATAGGTGCTGCATCATTTTGGTTTTCACCCCACTTTTATCAATTGGATCCATGGTATCGTGCAATTAACTTATCTTTTGATCATGATCATTGGTAATATAGTTGACTATTTTAATTGTGGGCAGGGTGTTTGTTAAGAAGATCTTTTGTTGCCCATTCTTTTCTGTTTAGCTGAAGAAATGCTTTGTAGAGGGATTTCTCAGTTGGCTTATTCTCATAAGATTCTTCCTATGATTGTTCCTAAGGGTAAGGATTTTCCTACTCATGTCCTTTATGTTGATGACATTTTTGTTTTCTGTATAGGCACTAGAAAATGTTTGACCAATCTTATGAAGTTCTTACATGTTTATGGTTCTATCTTGGGCCAGTTGATGAAATCTTCCAAAAGTATATTTTTCACTATTGATGAGTCTATTCTTTTTTAATAATAATATCCATAGTATTTTTGGATGTCATAGAGGCACTATTTCTTTTAATTATCTAGGGTGTTCTTATATTTTTTTTGGTGTTCCTAAGAGACGATTTTTTCAACCTTTAGCTGATAGAGTCAAGAGTAACCTTGCTTAGAAAGGTAAGTGCTTTAATATGATGGGACATGTGAATTTTGTTAACTGTTTTTTTATCTCTAGTATTATGTCATACAAATTTTAGATTTACAAAATGTGAGTAAACATATCAAGAGTTATTTGGACTAGTGATGTTCTTAAAATTGGCCTTATTCCTAATCGATGTGGAATCCAAGACCACCTATCATGCTAAAAAACGAGTATCTCAAAGATGAGATTAAATATTAATGGGTTGTCTAACAAAAACCTAATACAGATGACACCAACCATAATGAACTTGACTTGGATAGGCTTCCACTTTAATACCATCTTAGTAAATGAGTTTGTGCCTAATTTAATTACACAAATATGCAAATTTTATTATACACATAAGTATCCTTAACTACTTTGATATATTTAAAAAATATTTTTTTTTAAAAATCTTTAAATATAAATTGAAACAAAAAGTTGGTCTTAAATTAAATCCAACCAATAAGGGATTAGTCCGGAGTGACTATCAGTTTAAAAAATACTTATTCTACTTGGCAACATTAGTCTGCACTGTGAAACTTTATTTATTGATTGAAAATAAGATGTAGTGTGTTGTAACAAACAAATCAATATAAAAATACCTTATATTCTTCTATTCTCTTCTCTAATATATTCTACATTTTATTTTATTATTAGATAACTTGGAAAGGAGAGCTAATGTGAAATAAGTGTTAAAAAACATTTAAACATAGAAGATCAATTAATATATAAAGTACATATATTATATTTTATCAGATAAAAAAATTCTGTCTAATCACTTTACATACAAAATCATCAGAATAATCACCACCAGACAATAATAAAACTAGTGAAAAACACAATTCATTACCCCCATTTCTCTGTTTTTCCTGCGTTTTCACATTATCCTTACACAATTTGTTAAAATATTTCAAATTTGGGTTTCTAAACTAAATTTGTCTTCAAAGTATTTTAAAATTCTTTTAAACTCTCCTGTTCTAAAACTAATATCTTCCTTTCACCGTACACATATAAAAAAAAAATAATTTTTCAATAGTTTAAAGTTTTTTCTTTATGGTATTAAAGAAAATATGTACTTTTTTTTTGTTAATAACTAATTTATTTTATGAGACTTGATTCTTTTTATTTAGACGTACACTTCACACTTCCCCATTGAATAGTGTGAAAGAAAAAAAAACCAATAAAAACTAACTTTTTAAACCATACCTTAAGCTTTTTCTTGTATACTTAAATATTTTTAATCATGCATCTGTTTCTGTCAATATATTTAGTTTAAAAAGGATTATTCTTAAATATAATTTATTTAAGCTAATATTCTTAAACTTCAATTTTTAAAATAGTGCATAAATCTAATTCCAAAATATTCTTTTGAAAAAAAATAGACCTTATAAAACTTTTAAGATTTAAGAAAGTAATTTCTTGACGAAATTGTTAAACAAATAACTTACTTATAAAACGTTGTCACATTATATGATATATAGAGGCGGTAGATATAAACTATTTTTTTTTTTATCATACGTCTGGAATTAGGGCACCCGAAAAAAAAAATAAGAAAAAGAGATCAACAATGTAATTTCCCAAAATTAAGATTTAAACGTTTATATAACATTACAAATGTTCTATTGCCACATGTCCTAGTTCATGAAAACTGTAAACAATGATTTTGTTCACTGTTGCCACAAATGTTCTATTGCCACATGTACTACTTCATACATAACAACATATGAATTCCCAATAATAATGTAAATGAGAAGTGTGCAGGTAAGAACAAAGAATTAAGTGTTTTTTTTATCCGCTTCTATCCAACAACCAATGCTTTTGATTTGCATAAGGGACATACGTTTTTTCTCATGCAATCACATCCTAATACAATCTGCATGGTATTCATGTCCGCGTTGAAGAATTCCAATCTCCTCTTTGTTCTTATATTCATCCTATGAAATCATAAAGTATTTCGATTAACAGGAGAAAGAGTAAAACCTGCTATTAATACATCAAACATGAATGAATAACAAACTGGTATCCTACCCTACATAATAATACATTTGATGGATCATAATCTATACATGCTACTAACTATTATACCTGACATATTACGCAAAGATCAATTTTCTATTCTTGAGAAGTTGACCCCTCTAAGTTATAAGTAGTATAAAAGTTTTTGTCTGCATATGTCTTGCAATAATCTCTTCTGCTAACAAACCTGTGCGTATTTGACCAATCTGTTCACCTTACCCAAGAAGCTCCTGTCGAATTCCAAAGACTTAGCAAATTAAAGTTTTCAAAGTCACTAAGGTTTTGGCACGCTAGACCTTACATAATAGACTATACTTAATAGACTTGTCTCGTATGACATGTCATCTATGTCCAAGTGCATATCAATATGATGGTCAACCAAGGAATTCCTGAAAAAAAAAAAAAAGAAAACAATATGTAAGAAACAATCATTTTTGAAATTCAAAAATAACTTTTAAAAAATATTTTTCGGAATATAAAATTGACTTCTGGAAAATATTTTCCAAAACATGTTTCGGGAAAAGATTTTCTGCAAGTTAATTTTGTATTCTAAAATATATTTTTTGGAAGTTATTTTTGAATAAATATTTTCTAAAACTATTTCTTCACCTCCAAAATTTATGGAAAACTAAATTTGGAAGTCCTTTTTACACCCCTAATATTAAATACCAATTCTTAAATTCATTTTTACATCTTAAGGGTAATTATGATATTTTAAAACTATTATGAGATTTTGGAAGCAAATGAGGGGGTGTGGGAAGCAATTACCCTCACACAGATATGTTGAATCCAACATCTCCTTAGGCACCGCCATTACAGACGAGTTCTTCCTGTTGTCAATTTGTTAGTCATCTTCAAATGACAACCGGATGACCTGCTCATCCGGTTGTCAATTTTTTTTTAAATGACAACTGGATGGGGTGCCATCCGGTTCTTGTATAAGGGCAATTGTGGTATTTAAATTTTTTATTAGGATGCAGGAAGAATGTATTAGGGTGCAAGAAGAACTCGTCGCCATTACATCGTAAATCTGTATTACAACGGAGTGACAAATTCTTCCTCCACCTCCATACCCTCTTCCTGCACCTTCATAAAAAAATTTAATTCTCAAAATACCCAGGTTGAAATGACTAAAATGACCTTAAAGTGTCATCTAGTTTACATTTACAAAACAAAATACCAACCATATGACACCCCATCCGGTTTATATTTTGAAAAATATGACAACCAGATGGTATTTCATCCGGTTTATAATTTGAAAAAACGTGACAATCGGATGACACCCATCCTATTTACATTTTGAAAAAAATGTAAACCGGATGAGAGTGCCATCCGGATATTATTTTTCTTTTTAAAATATAAATCGGATGACACCTTATCCGGTTAAGAATTTTCAAAAATTATATAAATTGAACGGGATTTCATCCCGTTTACATTTCAAAACAAAATTATATTAAACCGGCATCTCTTCCACTGCCATATCGACGAATTCGGCTTCGTGATAGGTAATTGTAATAAGAACCAAAACGGTGATTTGCATCTCTCCGGTGGACTCGAGATGAGGAACTCGCACGAATTCTTTCCATGTTAAATAAACAAATCATCAAACCTAACAATATGAAATATGGAATCCAAATTCAAATTTGAGAGCATCTACCTACGCATTGCAGTAGGTTGTTTGAATTAGTAGGAACTGAAATTATTGATCAATTGTTAGTCCATATGAAGCATTCAGTCGAGGATTATTTTGCTTGCTGTAGTGATTATACTGTACCAACAGTGGTGGAATTGTCTAAAGTTGGAAACTGCAGCAGTAGAAAATTCAGTGCTTTGAACTAAAGCGGTGCAGTACTTCTAATGTCGTGTTGATGCTGTTTTGGTTTAGAAAAAAATTGATTAAAGTGGTGTAGTTCATTGGTATCATGGCACTAATTTTCTGGTTTTGGTGCTACAATTGAATTGGTTTGATTCTGCTGATTTGGTGCTGGAATTAAATTGAACTGTTGAAGCAGTAGTCTAGCTTTATTATGCAGAATTTTTGTTTGTGAAAATAGCAGAAGGAGTTGGCATAGCAACCAATTATTGCAATAATTTTGCGCATTGAGACTAGTAGTGATTTAACTGATTTTGGATCAAAATTTTGGTGCATTTGGGGTTGAAATGAGAATTTGTAGTTGATTAAATTTGAAGAATTGAAATGCATGAACCACGACCATTTACTGGAATATTATGGAATATTATTATAGAATGGAAGTAATATGTTATTCAATGATTCTGACGAGCTTTTAATTGGAGTGGATTGGTGCAGTTCTCTTCAGCAATTGAAGCAGATTCTATTAATTGAACAATATTCAATTTGATGGTGGCTGCGTGGAAAAATTAGAATGGAAAACTCCATACGCGAATGAGAAAAAGAAAATGCACCGTCATTTCCAAAGGCTGAAAGTTATTAAACCGGATGCACCCCACCATCTGAAAAGTCTTGGTTATTTACAAACCTGATGACCAATAGATGGACGTTATCCAGTTTGTAATTTTGTTAAAACTCTCTAGCTTCTACTTGAGTTTTCTTTCGTTACAATATCTCTCTCTTGCAGAAAAATTGGTAGAGCTTCCGTGGTGCTTGATAACATAAACGTTAAAACGAAAGCAAATAAACCCATTTTAACACATTTCTTTTCTAACAATGTCCTAGTTATATGATGGGTATATCTGGGCTGCATGGGAGGAGTTCTGTTTTTTTTAATGGGATGGAATGGCTTTCGGTTGTCATCTTACCAACCAGATGTCAACCACTCCCTTGCCTCCAGTTGACATTTTATATATGAGTTTATCCGGTTCACATATACCAACCAAGTTTTTTTTTTTTTATTTTTTTTATAGGGGTATTTTGGAAATTAAAATTTGTTATGAAGGTGCAGAAAAACAGTATAGTGCTGGAGGAAGAACGGGTCCAACGGAGTTGACTCACTGAATTGGGAATCTGAGAGATGGAGTCGTCGTTACATTGAATCTCTTCCACATAATCCGCTGTTGATTTTTCTATTGAACAATCTCTTGCTTTTCCATTTAACAATCTCTTCCTCCTCAATACTTTCTTAATACTTGATCTTTATTTGATAAATACTTTTTTTTAAGAAAACGATGGTACTCTATTGTTTAAATTAAACTAACACAACTTTAACAAAACTGTTGTATTTAATTTGATATATTGATCTATATTATGAATACTTTTTATTAAAATAATAATTAATATTGATATTATATTAATATATTTTATCAAAATATATATATATATATATATATATATATATATATATATATATATATATATATATTATTTTTTTTTTTTATTTTTTTATATATTTTAATATATATAAAATATTTATAAATTTATTTTTATATATTTTATAAAAATATATATATATATATATATATATATATATATATATATATATTAATCTATATAATATTTCTACTTTATTCCTATTAATATTTTAAGATTTATGACAAATTAATTTAAAATTCGTTAATTATCTTAAAAGAATTTAATAATTTAATAATTATCTTAAAGCTTCATAAATAATTTGTGTAATTCACTTTAGAAATTTTCAAACAGGTATAATTGAAGTCTAAATTAGCCAACAATAGATCATATTATTTTATTTGATTTAAATGGACATGTACCGTTTTAAGAGATATTGAAATTAAGAAACTATATTAAAGATTTTTTAATTTATAATAATAAATTCTGTGAATATATAAGCCCAAGTCTTCAGGTGCCATGAAAATGGAGAGAAGAGGATTTTGATTCCTATGTCTTTTGGTTTCTAAAGGATTTTTCAATTCCATGCATGCATACGTATAGTTGTCCCTAATAGCACAAACACTTATTATTATCCTCCAATCATCATCTATTGGAATCATATAAATTTATAATGAGACAAAAGTGAGCCTCTTATTGTAACTGTTGACTTCATTTTATACTCGGTCATATTTGATGTTTAAAATCAATATTAAAATATTTATTGTGTGTAGTTTAGGGTAAATTAACTTTTTAGATTTATAGAATTGAACTTACTCCTTCTACTCTTAAAATGTTGTAGTTAATTATATTAAAAAAAATCAATGATACTCTTCTTCAAATTAAGCTAACACAAGTATAATAAAGCTGTTGTATTTAAATTTTGTAGGGATCTAATATAAATACTCTTTTATTATGTGGGAATGGTTATTTAATTGGAGAAGGAGATTAAAAAATTTTTACGGCAGGTAGAAAATCCACCATTTAAGAAGGAATCTAAGAATGTTTGGGTTTGGAATGGTTAAGAAAATGCAGTGTATTTGGTATGATGAGCGTATAAGTTTCTAAGACAGGTTATGAATGAGGGACTTGTTCTTCATCCACTTCCATTATGACTTTCTACACCTCTATAATTTTGACATATTCTCTTTTTAACTTTGAGAACAAGATAAAAATAGCCTTTTTTGACGATAATTGCAATTCAATTTTTTTTTTCTCTTCACCGATTGCACAAACTGTAATATAATTAAAAAATATTATTATTGCAGATTGTATAATCCGTAATTATTTTTTCTGTATCTTTTATATTACCGAGTTATACAATCTACAAGTATAAATTTTTCTAAATATATTGCGATTTTTATAATCCAGAATAAATTTAAAAAAAAATTGTATTACGGATTATACAATCCCCAATATATTTTAAAAAAAAATTGTATTACAGGTTATACAACCCTTAATGTTTTTTGTCAACTACCTATGCATGCATCAAAAGGTTTGGAGATATAGAAAACTGGAGATTGTTGATATAATCATGGATTCTTACATCCACGGCACTATTGTTTTCATAGATCTCAGGATCCCCGCCTGCTTTAGGAAGTGGAAGCAAATGCAGTGGTGCATCAGCGGGTGCCACATTGGATATTGTCATCCTAAATGTAAAACCAACTACCGTATCAGAAATTGTTTTTAGAAAATTAAATGAAATCATATCACTATTAAATTTGATATTTTGATATGTTAAGCAAAATGAAGTTTTTTTTATATGCATGGGAATGTTACAGATAACCTAACCTTCTGATGCCGGGAGAGGGAGAGAGATAATAACATAGCTACTATCTAGCAAACAATGGAAGAGAAGCACCATTATCCTTCCAATTTATATTTAAACAGATATACTTCAGTATAAGGGCTGCTGCTACCTGAATAAAAAGAGCCGTGAGGGGGTAATGTTGGACAATGCGAAATAGTTGAAAAAAAACATTCCGAGTTTTTATAAAAAAGTTTTTAAGCTACTATCTAGCAAACAATGGAAGAGAAGCATCATTATCCTTTCAATTTATATTTAAACAGATATGCTTAGTATAAGGGCTGCTGCTACATGAATAAAAAGAGTCGTGAGGGGCTAATGTTGGACAATGCGAAATAATTGAAAAAAAATATTGCGAGTTGTAAAACCTGCAATATAAAAAAGTTTTTATAAAAAAGTTTTTAAATACATTGCAGGTTGTACAATCCGTAATATAAAATTTTTCTTAAATACATTGTAAGTTGTACAAACCGTAATACATTTAGAAAAATTTATACTTGCAGTTTGTATAACCTGCAATGTAAAAGGTGTACAAAAAATAATTATAGGTTGTACAATCCGTATTGATAATATTTTTTAATTGCACTGCGGTTTGTGCATGAGAAAAAAAAATTGAATCGCAGTTACCATTGATGAAGAATATTTTAGTCTTTTTCTCAAGGCTATTTTAGTCTTTTTCTCAAGACTAAAATGGAAATATGTCAAAATTATGGAGGTGCAGGATGTCAGTATGGAAGTGCAGGAAGAATGAGTATGAGGAAGATGAGCAACTGTTCATGAAATTTTGGAAAACTAAAGTTTGCCTAGAGATGAGTTTTTCGCATTGAGGGCTCTTCTAGATACACTACCTCTACTTGTGAGAATTTGCGAGAATTTGTGTAAAATTGGGTCCTTGATTTCTACTAAGAGTTGTGTCTTTGCCAAACACAAACAGGTGCTATTTACGCATAAGGAGGTTAGTAAAATTTGAAATAAGTGTGATCAATGGGTAGGTGTTCATTCAGTTTGTAGAGTTAAGGAACATTTTCTAAGTTTTAAGGTAAGGGAGGTAAGTCTTAAACAGGATACAGTGTGGAGAATGGTGTAGATTGGTATTGTGAGGAACATTTGGATGGTTAAAAATAATATTCTCTTTAGAAAGAAAGCATTTGATGTTGAGGTGTAGATTGGTATTGTGTGGAACATTTGGATGGTTAAAAATAATATTCTCTTTAGAAACAAAGTATTTGATGTTTGCAGTGGTATAAGTTAAGACATGGGACAAGATTTTGAGGAGGTATGGTAAAGCTAATTTCACTTTTTTTAAATTACTTTTTTAAATTGGTGCTTTATTCTAATTTTATACTTAAAGTTAAGCTATCGGTTTTTGTTCATGTACTTGTGCACTTTGAATAATCTTAAAAGAGCATAACCTTTTATCATACGTATGGCCTAGATTATCATTAGTGTAGAGGTTTGGTTTCTTTCAAAATATAACTTTGCATTGACTGAATTATGCATCTAGAGAACATTTTCTCTTTTAAAGGACTCAAGGAAAGTTATCATATTGCAGATAGGAAAAGTGCATTGAATCTTTGAGTGAATATACTTTTTCTACTGTAAGAAGTGGAATTACTACTGAAATATATATGTGTGAATCCATTAGGAGTAAAATATCTGTGTTATAGGGACAACTTATATTCTGTTTTATTGTTAAATGTCAACCTATGCACAAAGATTGTAGATTGGAAAATGTTGTAAAGAGATGTTCTTGCCACACAAAGGACATGTGAGACATGTGTGACTCATGTTCTCCAAATGGAGTGTTGATGAAAGATATGAGAATATGACTGGGACATCAGCCAATATGGTTGGGACATGCAAATTGCTCTGATCCAATTCAAAGTTGCCCAAGACAAATGCTAGTAAGTACTGGGTTCATCATAAAAATCTACTACCACGAGTTTTGTATGTTGTTGTGATCCAAGTTAATCAAAGATATAAATACCACCATTAGTTGATCTTAAAAATCCAATGTGGGAGTTGTTGTTAATGTTGTTACGATGACCCAAATACATAAAATCAATCACACAACCATTGTCTTTTAAAAAAATAGACCTTATAAAACTTTTAAGATTTAAGAAAGTAATTTCTTGACGAAAATGTTAAACAAATAACCTTTTATCGCACGCCAACTAATTTGATCATAATTATTATAGACGCCTTAGATATAAACTAGTTTTTTATGAACACTTAGAATTACGGCATCCGACTAAAAAATAGGAAAAAACATCAACAATGTAATTTCCCAAAATTAAGATTTAAACATGTATACAACATGATAAATGTTCTATTGCCCAATTCAGCAATATAACTACATGTACTAGTTCATGAAAACTGCAAACACTGATTTTGTTCACTGTTTCAGCAATGCTAGCTATATGTACTACTCATACGTAACAAAATATGAATTCACAATAATAACCTAGCTGAGAAGTCTACAGGAACACTGAATTAAGTGATTTTTTTATCAGCTTCTATCCAGCCGTCAATGCTTTTGATTTGCACAAGAGACATACATTTTCTCATGTAACCACCTCTTTATACAATCTGCATGATATTCATGTCTGCATTCATGTCTGCTCTGAAGAATTTCAATCTCCTCTTAATTCTTATATTCATCTTGTGAAATCATAAAGTATTCCAATTAACAGGAGAACGAGTAAAAACATGTTTCTAATACATCAAAACTTGAATAAATAACCCCCATATAGCAGATAAAAAAAGACAAATAAACTGGTACCTACAAAATACTGCATCTGATGGATCATAATCTATACTTGCTGCTAAATATCATACCTGGCATATTGTGCAAAGATCAATTTTCTCAATCCCTCCAAGTTATCATGTAGTAGATAAGTTTTTGTCCATATATCTCTTGTAATAATCTCTTCTAACAAACCTGTGCCTACTTGACCAATCCGTTCACCTAATCCAAGAAGCTCCTGTCGAATTTCAGAGAGTTCATAGTCACTAGGTTTTGGCTTGCTAGACCTTACATAATAAACTATTCGTAATAGACTTACCTCGTATGACATGTCATCAATATCCAAAATGCATATTATTATGATGGTCACGCAATGAAGGAACTTCCTGCACAGAAAAAGAAAACAATATATAAGAAAGACACTAGAGTTTTATTTATATGAAATCCTAAGGACCATGAAGTACCAAAAGTAAAAAGAATAACATATTAAATCATCTTGAAGAAAGGGCTCAGGAGGAAGATTATGCATGTTGTCTCTAAGAGGTTGAGGGTGGTGTATATGTGTGCCTGTAGATGGTGAATTTTGTATGGGCATTGAAGAACTGCTTAAAGGATTCGATGGAACTCTGTATGATGGAGGACGAAAGTTGGAGTGACCTTTGATCTCTTGCATAGGTTGTGAATGATGATACAACACATGGTAGTGCAGATGGGAGAATCTGTGGCGCTTTCTGGTTCCAACTGTATCGTACTTACAATTAGAAGGGGAATCAAAACAGTAAAGTAGAAAAAGAAAAATAACATTTTAACTGTACGGATATTGGAAGAGATTGATACCAATCCAAAACATTATGACCATCAATATTATTACTAGCCAGTTGGTGGTCTGGTCGGAGAGGACGTGCTGGTTGAAAGTGTTGATTACCCAAATAGTATCGTCTATAGAGTGGTAGAAAAGGATCCCAATTTCAGTGTGCCTTGCATAAGGGGAGCAACTGGAGACCTAACAGCAGAACTAGATGAATGTTGTGTCATTCCATACACCATCCCGTTGTCATCATAAGCATCTAGTAAATAATGGAAATCAATACTAGTTCCTCTCACTACCACTGCATTAGGCCAAGAGATGTTTGTCCCTCTAGAGTGACTACTTTGAGAGAGGAATTGTTGACTCGCTTCATCCATATCACACAGATTTGGCAATACAATGTAATCTTATATAAAAAGAAGTGTGAATGAAGTCAGTCACTGGGCAAATGGACAATTAATGATTAAAAGTTCAAAACCAAATACAAGATGTAGACTAAGAACATAAAAATAAAGGACAGATAAACAATGTTCATTGTTGGTGAAGGTGAATCAAACAAAACTGAAATGAAAAAGAACAAAACCTTACCTTACAGTTTGAAAGAGAAAAGAAGGTGAAACTACATAACCCAAATAAGTGTATGAGAAATGTTTTTGCAAGAACTGAAGAAAATTTTATATTTATAGATCTATTGCAACATGGATTACTAATAAAGATGGTAATCTAATTATACTATTACAAGGTCAAGAAAAGGGAAATCTTTACTATTAAAGATAATTTAATTTTGAAAATTAAATTCTAAAGATTCAATTTATTTGATCTTGATGTCATTAAATATTTGTAAATCTACTGTAAAATGGATTACTGATCGAGATAACAAGAGAATAGTTAAAAGGGAAATCTTTCCTGTTAAAGATAATTTAATTT
>Ga0099825_1006881_pt1 | contig 14027 bp, 7 predicted proteins | sample SiratroredBW_FD_76838 | JGI IMG/M metagenome (GOLD analysis project Ga0099825, IMG submission 76838) | Root nodule microbial communities of legume samples collected from California, USA - Siratro red BW | ecosystem: Host-associated > Plants > Roots > Nodule | place: USA: California | collected... | reverse complement strand
GTAAAATACCATGGTTTTATAACTTTTGTAAATTACCATAAGTTTCAGAGTCTCCGTAAAATATTATATATTTCAAAACTATTAAAATTAGTTTTTTTTACTCGTTTATTATTTAGGTATTTATTTGTTTTCTTTTTCAACACAATTATTTATATATATAGTATTTATTTATCTATGTCTGATAATTTTTTTTCTAAATAAATAAAACAAATAAATGGATATAACATTCATCAATTAACAAATTATACATTTATACTAAAATATATCAAGTATATACATTTAAATTCAAACTAAACTACAAAATATGAAAGAATACTACTACTACAAATAAAGACCTAACATATTGTTCACAGAGCACAAAATGGGACAAATAATTACCATATTATACCATATTCTTCATCTATCACATATGTTCTTCTTCAGGTCCAGAATTTCTTCTATTAGTTGACATACTTCTTTGATTAGAAACCTATAATATAAATATGTATCATAATTAAAAATGTAAAATCTGAAACCTATAATATGATTGTTTCATAATTAAAAATGCAAAATCTGAAAAATAAAATAAGTTATTTAATCTTTTTGAAAATTACTGGTGAATGATTGAATATAGTAAACCGAAGAAGCAATTGACCTTAATTTTGAGTAGAAAAGTTCATAATTGCATCGAATTTTTTGTCATGTTTTGTTTTGTTCAATCATTGTTTTATTTTGTTCATCCAATTTTGACTTTAATGCAATTATCTATATTAGAACACAATCTATCATGAAAAAAGGTGAAAAAGTACACATATATTAAAAAGATACATGATCTATCAACAAAAGTTACGGAAAGCATAACTTTGAAACAATTATCAACATTGTTAATAGTGTCCAGTAATATTCAACATAATAACATTTCCAATCTTAGCATGGCAATCCAAAGTGAACAACACCAAATTATTACATAAGAAAAATACATGCTCAATAACCTGATTTTCCAATTCTCTGTAAGAATGAGAAGATGAAGATATCCCAGTATGAGAATTTTCAGTATATTCGATCCCTCGGACACAACCACTTTGGTAAAAAGAAGATCATTGTATCACTCATAGGTTAGAATGGACTCACTGGGCCCTAACAGGTCAAAAGTTGGTCCAAAACAATACAAATATTCATATAAATACCTTGTTCAACTATAAAATTTAAAAATGCAAAATAAAAGCTATTTAAAATTATATAAAAAAAAACGGAAACCAAACACACTAAATATATAAAATAAGATCAAACTTAACTTTTGTTATATACACAATCAGCTTCAAATTTACATAACTTTAATCATTGACAAATCTGAACCTAACTCTTAACACCAGAAGATTTTGCTGAAGACAGGATTTGGATAGAGATTGTTGAAGAGTTCAAGGCTTAAAGTTAGTAATCAATTGGAACCATGTTCATCTCAATTTCTCTACTATTCTTTTATCAGCACAATTACATCTGAATTGAGACACCAAAGAGCTAGCAACTCTTAGGCAGCACCCACTGAAGTATTATCCTGCACAATCTGCAAGAGAAACCATGTTTCAGATAGCCACAAGTAAAATAATAGGATTATTCAACACTAAAAATAGTACATGATATTTACATCGATCAAGAGCAATGGTTTCATCAGAAGCAGCAACTTTTACATAACTTGAAACATACACTAAACTATATTTGGGTTATCACTTGTTCTCTGTTTTGCAATGCTACAAGAAAGGCCACAAATTTTAAACCACCTTGATCTTGCAATGCAACATATTTGAACAATGCTCCACACATTGTTTAATTTGCCTCATCTGTTGACTACCGCGTTCAGCAACAAATAAATACTATAACATGCATCAGCAACTAAAGCTCCCACAAAGAAATTCATAAGACATTCACGTAGCATTTGGAAATTGGAAGACCTATGAAGAGCTTGATTGAACTTATAAAAATAGCTTATAACTACCATACAACCTTAACTTGTTTCAATATGTTTCTCGTACAGCTTATCAAAATATATATATATATATATATATATTTTAAATTATTGCAAAAAGTTCCTCGGTCAAATTTAAGGCATAAACCCTTGTGTGATAAGACCTTAATGAATAAGCCGTTCATGAAACTGTATCTTCAATCTGCCATTATTTCCCAACACTAAATTGAGTTAACTGTTATGTTTCTTTTTTTTTTTTAAAGAAAGAACTAACCACAAACTTATATAATTTACTTTTCGAAAACACTACCTGAGAGATGTGTTCCTTCACCCTCTCACTCATGGATGCATCTAAAGCTCTCTCAGCTAGCTCATAATATACAGTATTGCCTTCAGGACCATTAACTTTGTCTTTCTGTAAATACCTACAAAGTAAAGGATGAATAAATAACTACAACATTGCTTGTCACTAGAAATCAGAAGTTTCACAAAATGCGACAGATCTTGTAGTTAAATCCATCAATTAAACAAATTTCACCTTTGCTGAAGTAGAAGTTCCAATGCTTGCTTAACATTTCCAAGGACTGGATGACTTCCTTCATTTTCACTCAAACCCATCCTCCTCAATTGGCTCCATAGATTTTCTGCAGTACCCTCACCAGGAGTTTCGTAGTGTTAAAAAGACAGCATCAGAATTGCTCATGAAACTTTCACTAAAGTTTTAGGCCAATAACAAGCAAAATGAAAAAGAAAGCAGAACATTTGTGTTTGTAACATTTGTCTAGAGACATCAAGGTAGTAGTAGCATTGACTTCCATAAGTTTACAATGTGCACAATGTATAATTTTTGCATTGTGACACTAAATTAACAATACTGTACCTTCCGGAATTTTGCCACCAGCAAGATGTACAATACTAATTATCACAAAAGTGAATCCAGATAGATGCGCAGTTTTTTCATCCACCACATATTTTTCATATACATTAGGAGGAAGTTGACTTGTGAGAATATATGATTTTGAATCTGCACCACCTGAAAGAACAAACATAATAAAACCATTAGAAGAAAATGAAGATGGCAGCAACTAAAATATTGTTGGAAAACTCCTGCGTACACAACCAGCTTTGAACAAGTATAAATCAATTCAGTCTAAATTTACTCATTTCATCAAAATGTATCTACACATTTTAAAGATAGAAGAAAACAATGCCAAATGAAACCAAAGCATTCTCCAGTCTGAGTAGTCTCTATCGATTACTAGGTAAAAGTATTCTCAGGAAACAAACCATCAAAGTCCAAATGATACTTTGCATCATATAGTCACAGCAAGTGCAAAGGCCGATGAATCATCAATTATCAGTTCATTCAAGATACTAGAGAGTAGGATGATTATAAAGGCATTAAGTAGTATCCTGTTAATAAATTCATGGAATAGAAGCAGATTCATATTTGTTTTCAATTGAAGAAGGCAATAACTGGTCCTGAACTTGACAATGGATAAACATAATTCAAATCCAAGTTTAAGACAACCACATGACATATAATGCACCAGTAATATCCCATTAAAATACACATAATCATAAAATAACTGAATAAGCAATCAGCCCATATAACAGTTTCTATCATTTTCTGCATACAACCAAACCGGTGCTCAAACTGTCATTAAAAATTCACAAATTGAACTCAAATATTTCTATAACTCAATCATTACCACAGCATGTCAGTGATAGGTACTGTTCGAATAAACATTTCAATAAACACCTATAAAAGAATAAATGGTTTAAGTTAAGCACTCACTTGAGCAGTTTTAACAATTAACTTTTGTATAAAGTTCCTGAATTTATGTAACAATGCAAACCCTACAAATTTGAGATAAGTAACTTATTTAAGCATCCATACATTACATTTCTCTTTTAGCATACTCATAAGTTTAACCTTACAAGTGGAACTGTATTCAATTTCTTACATAAGTAGTGATGGAGAGGCTATATCCTAACAGAACCATCAATAGGCTGAAAAGACAAAAAAAGGCAAAATGCTCACTTTGTTGAGAAAACCGAGTCTGGGCTTTGGATGAAGGGTGAGCCCTTTGAAGCTCCTTCATTTCATACCCAAATACGGTGGAAAGCTTGTCCTTAGCCTCATTGATAACAAAGGTAGGAAGGTTACGCTGATGATAGTTCTTGGTAACGAGTTGAGTGAGTTCCTCTCTCTTAATAGGGCACCCTGAATTATGATGAGTTTTGAAAAGCATATACCTAATCACTTCCCCAACAAGCTTATCCTTTTCCTGAAACAAAATTCATATAACAGCATGCCCTAATTCCCAAAAAGCGTGCATTTTTAAGAGTGGGTGATGAAAAGAAAGGAAAAAGCCATTCACCTCCTTTGAAATCCCAAATTGGGAGAAATCTTCCGCGGCATTCGCCATCCTTCAGGTGCGTGGCGAAAAGGGGATTAAGACGGGGAAATTCAAACCTCAAAGAACGTGAAAAGATTGAATTTTTTTACATTTTTCTCTTCGAATTGGACTGTGCTTGGTGGTTCCCAAATAAATTAGGGATGTTACTACTGAATCTACAAGTCTACCTTACAGTGGCGGGAGAAGATTCGTATATATTTATTGTTATTATAATTATTTATAATAATTAAAGAATTATTAATAAACTTAAATAACCTATAACATCTTTATTATTCTTTTAAGAAATATTTTTCTTTAATGTTGACTGTGTACTCTGTTTATTTTATATTAGACTTTATAGTCTATTTATTTATATTAAATTATCTAATTTATTTCTTTTTTTATATTAGACTATTTAATTTATTTATGCACACTAAATTTACATTAGAGCGTTTAATTTATTTATGTATAATAAACATCTTTTTTTTAATAAAATGATTATAATAATAAAACTTATTTTTTTTCATCTAATACACAAACTAATTTCATTTTTAAAAAAATAATACATTAAACCTTCAAAAATTAAAAAATAACATACTATGTAATCGCGTGACTTAAATTTAATTTAAAAAAATACAAATTTAAAACAAATAAAATTTCACCTCTGGGTTAATATTAATCAAAATCGTTTCAATCTCGTATTTTTTTAAAGTTTGACACAGTTTCATTATAAATGTCATACCATAGAGTGACTTGTCCATTTAAGTAATGAATTTTTTTTCCCATTTTCTTAAAAAGGTGCAAAATTGTTTAAATCCCTCTCTGGTAAGAAAAAATGAAGTTTTAGTATTGCTAATCTTCTAGATAGATTTTATGTTCTGAGTTTATGAAATTAGCAGTAAATCATGGCGTGAAATTAGCAGTAAATCATGGCGTGAAATTAGCAGTAAAACTGTTCCTGATCTATCCCTGATAATATAGCGCATAATAATTTTTGAAAGCATGTAAAAAACATAAGAATCAACAGGTTCATGTTCACGTTAAGAAAAATAGTCTTTTAATCTGTAAAATAAATACACTCGTGGTATACCCAAGAGTTGTTTTTTATTTTGAAAACTTATAATAAACATGAGAACGTAATGATTTCCATGTTTATATATTTAGCTTAAATAATTTTTTCTCTTTCATAAGTTTACAAAATTTATATATAATCGAATCGATTTGGTGGTTAATAAAGTTTTTACCTTTTACTTTTGTCTTTATTATTTATTTACATAAGCTAAGTGATAACTAGGTACTTAAATTGCAACACCTAAATAAAATAGCAGGTGTATTCTTTTAAAATTATTTTATTTTAAAAAAGTAAGCATTATGATAAAAGTTTTTTATGAATAATATTTGCGTAAAATATATTATTGTTTGTTGTTATTATTAGGACAAAACGAAAGGTTAACATGTGTTGAAACAAATCCTAAAGTGTAATGAAAAGGTTTTCGCATTCGTCTGTAGAATGATTAATAGAAAAATTGAAGATTAACGGCGTTGAACAAAGAACAATAGAAGGTCTTCTCTTCTCTTCCTTCCTCTTCGAGCTGCTTCACTTCGGCAACTTTCCCACCAATTGGTACTCTCTCCCTTCTCTTTCCCCTTTTCAATAGCGTTTCTTGTTCTTTCCTTATTCCCCCAATGCGCGTGTCTTCCTTAATTGTAATTGGCACCAATTAAAGTTTTTGTTTTCTTTTGAATAATCTTAAATTTTAATGAAGTATTTCTTAATTATAAGATTGTTGAGTTCTTTGTCTTTGATAGTCTGTGCCATTTGAATAGTAATTTATAACTTGTTTTGCCTGAAGTAGATGCACATGATTTTTTGAGAAAGACAATGAAAGAAAATGCCCCATGAAAAAGGTTTACTTTTGTGTGAGCTGTTTTTTTTTAGATTAATACAATATAAAAAATGAGTATGTACCTGGATCAATATACAAAAATAATAATTGAAACAATTTTCATAGTATTATTTTGTGCAGTTGTCATACAGGTATAAAATGGTTGATTAGTAGGATCTTATGAAACACTCCACTGAGTTGATTCAACCATAAAAGTGGATGATATTATTGATTTGAAGATGGCCTTCATTATCACCACTGCTTCTCTCTTTCTATTTCTATGGATCATTTCTCTTTGCAAAGTTCTTCTCCCTCGTATCCCTTTCGCCAAACATTTCACTCACAACGGTAATGCATCTTTTTTCCATTTCTCCTCAATTTTTCTTTTCTTCCTCAAAATCTCTCATTTTTTTTTTCTTTCAGGCAGATCATTTCGGAAGAGAAACGTCTTGCTGGTTACTGCTCATCCGGACGACGAATCCATTTAAGTTCCAAACCCCTATTTTCATAATTCTAAAGCTAGTTCCTTCTATTCTTGAAACATATATTTCTAAGGCTTTGGAAGTTTGAAGCATGTATTTCCTGTATTATGATTTAGCACCATCTTGAAATTTTGTTTCATTTCTGCAGGTTCTTTACTCCAACTATAAATTTTCTGACTTCAAAGGGACATAACATTCGAATACTATGCTTATCAACTGGTGAATAGCTTTCCACAATCTGTTTTTGTCTTGTAAATTATGGCAGTTTTGGTATATATGTGTGTGTTTATTTTGATCTTTCTGCCACTCTAGAATCATTTTTATTAATTTCAATTATAGTTTTCCTTCTCTCCATTCTGTAGTTGAATTTTCTTAAGGTGACATCTCTCTAAATTGAGAAAGTTTACTTGGTTTTTTTGCTATTTTCAGTATATAGAGTATTACTTTATTGATGAATCATATTGCCACTTCAATATTATTTCTCGGATCATATGTAAAAGAAGTTCAATATTATTTCTCATTTCAGATGATAATAGACTTAAAAGTTATAATCAAACTAATGAATTCCTGTAGCATTATCAATTTTGCTTTAGCTTAAGCCGCACAATCCGGTATATATAAAAGAAAGAAGGAAGTATGGGCAGGAAAAGAATGGACTTAACAGAGTAGAGGGATTGCTTGTGGATGGGTGGGAAGGATGTTGCAGATTGTATAAATTTTTCCTGTGATATGAGGTCAAGTCAAGATACAATTGGATTGTGGCCTTTGGGTTACTACACTATGAAGTAGTATGAGTTGTACCATGACTATTAGTTATAATATTTTACCCAGTGATAAGCACTCAATCGGACAAAGGAGATAAAGGAAGATTCCCTGAATGGGAGAATAAGAGGGAATGATTGCGAAGCTAGTAAGGTGGGGGATTTGAAAGCTCGCTGGGAGTTCTTCATGAGGAGGCTGGTATTGACATTTGAAGGAAATTATGAGGGTTGGCTGCGGGGAGTTCTCTGGTGTATGGGACCCTGTTATTATTCTGTTTCTATTTTCCTGTCCATCCCTGTTCCTTTTTCTTGAAAATTTGAGGATTACCTTTAGTCCCTTACAAGCAATTGTGCATTTTCCATTGTTACTGTATACATATCTCTGTCCTTAACAGTCTATAATTAATAGAAGATTTACTTTTGCATTTTAAAGATTTAGTACAAGAAATCTATCTATATTAGATGGTTAGATATGAGAATTTCAACGACAAAAAATTAAAGCTTCAAGTCTAGCCTCTAAGAAAGCTTTAAAGTTTATATTTCAGTCCATTGAATGGTTTTTCATTTTCATTATTTTTCTGTAGGTGGTGCAGAAGGCAAAGGAAATATCAGAAAACGAGAGCTTTTTCAGGCTTGTGTAGCCCTCAAGGTGATTTACATAATGAAATAATATAGTTGTGGTTTCAAATTTAAAATCATAACTTCTCTATACTTACAAATTAAATATTGTACGACCTCGGAAATTGTACCCAGATTCCGATGCAGCAAGTGAAGATTGTCGACCATTCTGATCTGCAGGTTTTGATCCAATAGGTTTTTGGATATAATATTTACTATTACTTCTGAAGCTTATTTTTAGTTCCTTATATTGTTGTTGTTTGACTTGTTGTTCATACTTAGGACGGTTTTGGTAAAGTTTGGAACCATAGCTTGTTGGCAAAGATTATTGAGCAAGAAATAACCAATTGTTCAATTGATATGGTAAGACTGTTCTGCGTGCCTGAAGCATCTTTTGACAGACTAGTACTTCCAGTGCAAATTATCTCTCTTAATGATCCTTCTACTTATCCCTTTTCCTCAGATTATTACCTTCGACCGTTATGGTGTCTCCGGCCATTGTAATCATCGTGATGTGCATTATGGAGTATGGTAAGTTGAGCATTAGTATTGATCAATATTAAATAACTATAACTGGAAAAATATGGTGATATAGTAGCGTGATTGGATGGCCTTTTATTTCAAGGGAAACAGTGGTTTGTTTTTTAAATGCTCTCACAAAAACCTGACAGAAAAAGTGATTATTTATTCAAACTAAGTTGAACCAAATTGCACCAACATTTGTACATTTTGAGATTTATTTGAAGCAATATAATTTTAAAATTGAAATAACAATAAATGGGTCATAATGGCACACACTGTGTACTCAAAGTTCATTGCCCCCCACCCATGTTATAACAAATACCCATTTTCAGTTCCGGTGTTATTTGTGCTTGATACTGTTAGGAGCAGATTAATTTGTTTCCATAACAACTCCATATTCTATAAACCTGGACAACTTCTCTAATACCTATCAATATCTTTTTTAAATGCTGAAATTTTGTTTTAAAAGTTCCTGTAAGTTGCTATCTAGTGGTTTTTTAGGTTATTAAACTTATTAATATATGTTGATATTTGATCATCCTTACTTCTTAAGGAGATTATTTAAATTGTTCGAGTAATTTTTATGTTTATTGTTATGTCTATGATCCCAAGTCCAGACAAAGTTGGAGTGTTAGACTTTGACAATCCATGCAAATTTGTCGATATCTCAAACATGGGTCACTTACATCAGACTGTGTACATGAGAATTTGGTTTTTGATTGAGCAATGGTGTCATTGTTGCTATAGTCAACCTAACCACGTGGGTGAACGCTTCTGCTGTTTTGGCTTTTCTGATTGTTAGAATTTATCTTTAACTTGCCTTCATGAATGTGATATTTTGTACAGTATATCCAAGAAAACGAAAGGTTATGTATGGGAGTTAAGTGCATGAGGACATCTTCCATGATTTATCTAAGTAAACTAATTGCGTTATTTTCTCTCACGCTTGTGCTGCTGTCTGACATTGAAAATTGTTCCATTTTGTGACAGCAAGCTACTACATGATACTTTACGAAGGGATATTGAAGTTTGGGAGCTTGTATGTGTTTGCTTTCTTAGTTTTATTTTCTCATCTTATTTGACCAATTATTTATTTTATAACACCCAAATTGCCTTGGGATGTCTTTATTGCTTGTAGGTTAGCACCAATATTTTGCGCAAATATAGTGGTCCTGTTGATATTTGGTTGTCCGTATTTTTGGCCATGCTGCACTCAAATGGAACAATGCATTGCTTAGTAAATGAAAATTCTAGTAGGAGCTTTAAGGCGATGGCCCAACACTCAAGTCAGTGGGTTTGGTATGCATGCTTTACCATACTTTTATTATAAAACTACATATACTAAATACTGTTGCTTGAAATTTGCAAATGCTGTTTAGCTTGGATTTTCTTCTTTAATCTTTTCCCTCTCTATGTCAATATTGCAATGCATCACACAGGACAACTATGTGATAGATATTTAGAAACTTCAACTGAAATTATCTCAAAGAGGCATTGCACAACAGCACATCTAAATTCATTTCTGTAGGTTCCGCAAGCTTTTCGTGGCCTTGTCCAGTTATACTTATATGAACACTCTTAGAAAGGTAAGGTAAAGTTGGAATGCTGAAGGAGTTGTGGTGTTGCTTGTGAGATCAGCTTCCATTTGTTGAAATCCTGGCCCTGCTCTGTATCTATCAACTTTCATCCTTTCATCTGGGTTCAAGCTTAGTACATTGTGTGGAGTGTACCCTGCGGCTCAAGCAACCTTTCACTTTCCAATGACATGATTGAACGAAATCACTGCTAATTTTCTTCACATTATCCCATGACATTTTGGAATTTCTCAAGCATAGTACATATGTTTATTAACATTGCTCTGGTTTAAGTTTGTCAGATTTTGTTTGCTACGTTTTCAATTTTTTGTTTGATAAAGTAGCAGAATATTCTTTAGTGCCGATGTATCCTTGAATCCTTTTTGACTTTTATTTTTTCTTTCTATCAATCTTGAATTAACCACAAACGATGTATACATTTACTGCTGATGTATTCTTTACTTGTATTTGTCCTGTAATTATATTTGGCCATCCTTCCTCTAATCTTGTGACATTTGAGAGAATATTTGAGCATGCATGGGCTCAAATTGAAGATGTATTGTGAGCTTGTGTGGGTAAAATATTTACTCTTAAGAGTTAAATTTTTTTGAGATTCAGAAAATGAGGATGTATTGTGATGATCAAGCAGCTCGTTACATTGTCTCTAATCTCTTGTTTTCCATGAGAGGACCAAACACATAAAAGTTGACTGTTATTTCATTCGAGAAAAGTTGTTATCAAAGAAAATTGGTACGGAGTTTGTCTAATCCAATGATCAATTTGCAAGTGTGTTCACCAAATTGTTGAGTGTCTAATTTATTTGTTTCAAGCTTGGTACATACAATTTGTATACTCTACTAGTTTTGGGTAGGCTAAGTAAGCTTTATTCAAAAGCTGTTTTGGGTAGTACCAATCTGTATTCAAAAGACAGGTTTAGAATGGATAGGCTAAGTAAGCTTTATTCAGAAGCTGTTTGTTAGTACCAATCTGTATCTAGGGTTACTTCTCTTTCACTCTTTCCTTTCTTATCATTGTATCATAGATTTGTTGCATATAAATGTGAGCACCCTAGGGAGACCTTTTCAAGCTCTGTAAAACATATTGTTCTCTCTTTTTTTATTTTCTCAAACGTTTCTGATTTGTACACATCCCTAAGACCCGTTCATGCACATATCTTACACTCCTAATTAGGTTTCAATTGAAAGATGTTCTTTTTGTTAGTTCGGAGATTTAAGATGACATGTTTTATGTTTGACACTTCCATATGGAGTCAAACCCATTTTTGGTTATTTCATATATATATATATATAATGAGGGCCACTGCAGACTTATGCCAGTATCTTGCTACTTCGAACGGCACCTCTGTATTAGAACGGCATATCCACAAGATATTGCAGAGTCATTGATGAAAAAGCATGATTCACAAGAATTCATTCCGGTTGCTGCCATATGCATTCCTAGTTCTGCGGAACAATCTATTGTACCAGTGACTCCTCATATTTCTTTAAGGGGATACCTCGTTGATATCATTGCAAATGAACTTGGTTTTGATGATGGCGCCAATGTTATGATTTCAAGGTATGGTGATGGATGACATTACAGAAAACTTTTCGACTTTCAACGATTACTTACTAACTTATTCTTGACTTCTGGGTCTCTACAGGAATTTGGGTAAAGCTTCTTTTGAGACAAGACTGTTCTTTACTGCTCCTAAACCATATCTGCTACATATATCTTCTAAATTTGCAAATGAAAAGAAACCCTTTATTTAATGGGATATCTGTATGTAAGAGCAAGTTACTTTGCTGGGCAAGATATAACTGGTGATTCAATATGAGCATTGATTGGATATACACCGAAATCTAGAGACATTTTCTATGAGGATGTAATATTTTGATTATAATATAGGTCTCTTTAATTTCAAATGATTCATTTAATTGGTTATTGCATAACTGTCAAACTTATATTGCCTTTAAGAGTAAATTACAAGTAATGCTTGAGCAAAAGAAAGGTGTATGTCATGCTCTTTTGCTACATCATAGCGGCCAACCAAAGTATTTTTTTGCTCCTGCAGAACAACTTCTAAAATTTTTGGTGTTTTGATTGATTGTAAACAATTTCTTCTTACCTCCTTTGACATATTTTTGAACTTAGAAATGGACGTTGCCAGGCCTGTTATCTAGACTTTAATACTACTGAAAATGCTGATTATTGTGTCTGCCGTATTCTGCTTTCTATTTTAACAAACTTACCGTCAATCTATCTAAACAATAATTTCTATAAATGTTTTTTAGGCATGACCGTGAAGTTTAAAGAGATAAAAAGGGATAGTAGGGGAAGATAAACAAGGAGCAGAGGAAGGATTAGGCAGTAACAACCTTGCTTACATGGCAAGAAGTGTGGGAACATTTGAGAAACTTGGTAGCTTGGATAAATATCATTGAGAAGGAAATTATGGTCTTTCGGTTGGTAGAAATCATTCCCACGAATCGTCATATCTATGTTTTCTTGATATTTTCTTCTTCCATTGATATCAGAGTCTGTATATAAAATTATAGATCTCTATTTTTTCGTAGGGTTGTGTTCAATATAGTTCTTGTTAATCATATATACAGTATACAATATATAGTACAAGCATACCCTTAATCATGTTAATGCTTCCCGAAAACTTATGCAGGTTTCATTTTGTATTGAGAAATAGACACAAGAACAATCCATCACATAACCTCTTAAACTTTAATTAGCGCGATACCAAAATTCCACATATAATGAATAAATTTCAACAATGTATCAGCAAAAAGAAGTTCAATCAATGAACAACAATCAAAGACATAAATTTTTACAAACCCAATTACTGATACAATAATTTCATGTACCATACATATAAATTTTCAATTGCAACATAAACACAAAGAAACCTTATTCAGATCTCTTCTATCCGGCATCACAAAGAAGAATTTTTTACCCAAATAATACTATTTTAAAAAATAATTTCCCAAATAACACCTATTGAACTTTATTTACCAAACTAACACCATTTACTTTGCATGACCAGAATTCTACTCCTCGAAAGTAGAATTCTCAATTCAAATTTTACAATTTTGAAATTTATATCCAATCAGAATTCTATTTCCTGGGAACCGAATTCTGAGAGTTTTTTTTTTTTTTTAAGTTTTATATTTTATGTTGTTTTAAAGTATAAAATTTTTAATTTATGTATGAATTTTTTATTTTATAAAACGTAAAATTTAATAAAAAAATATTATAAATATTTATTGTAGTACATGAGAAGTTAATTTTTTAAAAATCAAATTTTGACTATATGAATAATGTTTTAAAAAATTTAATTAAAAATGGTGAGGATAAATTTAAAATTAGTTGTGAGATAAAAAAAAATTAAAGTATGTAAATATTTAATTTAATTTAAAGATAATAAAAATATGAGAATTTTGTGAATGGTTATACTTATTGATAAATTAAAAATTTGAAATGAAGTTGGAGCGTAGATGAAGCAGATTCAATCTGGGTCATTGCTTTTTACTGACACTCTGCTAAGGAATCTCTGCAATATTCGGACTACCATGTGGGTGAACATTGCCAAAATGGTTTGTAAAGGTTAATTTTACAGCGTAAATTTACAGGGTGAGTCTCTGTTAAAGAATCTCTGTCATGTTCATCAAATAATGTGGATGAACGGTTTGTAGTTATATGTGTGGCTTGATTTTTTGTTTATAATTTATATAGCATAGCCTTGATGACCTTTCACACATGAATTACAAACAATGATGTTAACTGGCATGGTTTGATGGAACTTAATGGTTCATTTATAATATCAGTGGT
>Ga0099825_1006880_pt1 | contig 14031 bp, 23 predicted proteins | sample SiratroredBW_FD_76838 | JGI IMG/M metagenome (GOLD analysis project Ga0099825, IMG submission 76838) | Root nodule microbial communities of legume samples collected from California, USA - Siratro red BW | ecosystem: Host-associated > Plants > Roots > Nodule | place: USA: California | collected... | reverse complement strand
TTTTAATTTTTTTTTTTTTTCTCTCTCTACAACTAGCTCTCAAAATACATGCACATATCTCTCTCTCTCATTATATATATATATATATATATATATATATATATATATATATATATATATATATATATAGGGTTTCACCAGCTTATACTTATTGTTTGATAGGGTGTTTAACGTGTAAAAGTAAGCTTTCATGAATCTAGGAACATGTACATCTTCAAGATTGTGATGATATAAATTTGCAGATCTGAAAATGAGAAGAAAACTGGGTCCCATGCCAAGTCCACCTCCTTCACCCATGCCCAACAAGCAACCAGTTCCTGGTAAACCTCCATCAATGTTGCTTAATCCCTGAAATATTACAACAAATCATATGGGCTTCAAGCTTTCTATTTGATTCTCATTTTGTTTATGAATATTTATTGTATTAGGTTTTATGTTAACACTGTATGACCAAGAAAAAATTACAGAGAGGTTGTGTACACTTGTAGATTGTAAGAAAATTAAAACCACTTTATGGGTTATTTTTAGAAATCATTTACCAAAAGTATAGTTAAGAATTGGATATGTACTGATAAATTTTTTATTTCTTTCAATGAATTAAGATCCGCAAAAGAATTACTGATACCAGTGGAAATAAAAATATGTAGAGTGTGTATTTACTTTTTTATGATAATAAAAAAAATGTATTATAATGATTATTGAAATAAAAAATGATCATTATAAATGATTATAAAATAAATAATTTTTATTAAATTTTATATTACAAAATAATTGATGATAACTATTATTTATTATAGGCAGATTTTTGTAAATAACGAAATTGATATAAAGAGTTATATATTAGTAAGAGTAAAATCGATAATATAATAAAATGAATATACTAAATGGACTGTTAAATATAAAATTATATAGTTTATTGTTTAATTATTGATTTAAAATTGAACCAAATCAACCTGGATTTGAAATTCGTGTTTGATCTAGATAACTATTTAACAAAAGAAAAACTAAACAGATAGAATGAGTCATGAAGACCTTGGAATACTAATCCCACTGGGATTCATATATTTAAAATTTAACCTTAAAATCTATATCATTAAACAAACTACTTTGACGTGAGTATGTACCTTTTTTTATTCATAGATCATATTCTGTCACAATCAGATTGTACTTTGAACATGAAAATCCGTGAATCCATTTAGTGTTTATTCAATTAGAGCTATTTTTTTCTAAAAAATAAAAATATTTATCAATTTAAAAAACTTGTTTTTTAAATAAAAAATATTATGTATTGGTGAAATTTAAATATAAATATTATTATATGTTTGATTTTTACATGTACTTTGAATGTTAAAAACTTATAAAATAGGTATTGTTGGTTTTTAGTATTCTTAAATTATTATATTATATTTTTCTAATATTATTAACCCATATATAAATTAATTTATAAAACATTTTAGGATAATCTTCTTACATTGTTATTTTTAACTTTCAAATAAGTAAGGATATACTTATCTATTTTTTCTTTTAAAAAATCTTATGAAAAAATTTTATTTAAACATATTCTTATACTTACAATCCTACTTTTGCTCTAAACTCGAAAAACCAATAAACAAAAAAGGAAAAATACGTCCACAAACCCTCAACCCTCACTTTTTTCTTTTTTTCTTTTATAGAATAAATTCACGAATACTGATGAATTTTGATAGACTTAGATTTTTTGCACATACAAGTTTAAAAAATATTTTATATGGAAAAGTGGATTCGTAATCATGGTTAACAATTGTTACACTCTCAACTTATAATTCTAATTTTTATTTGATATTAAATAAATATTTTTTAAATAATATAAATATCTGAAGTTAGATATATAATTATTAAATTTAAATTCATATAAAAATTTTGATCTCCAAAAGACTAATAACACGATAATAAAATACTTGGTATTTTCAAAAAATACTTCGTTTAACATATATCGATAATTATGAATAGAATTGTTGATTCATAGATTAACTTTAACCTACTTATAAAATATATTTTTTTCATTGGTCTACAAATGAGTAGGCTTAAAAAGGCCTAATCATAGGACTAAAGTAAATTTGATTTATTAGAGAAATTTAATTAATTTCTAAACATTTTTTAATGTTGTACACTCTTTAAGATATTTTAAATTACAAATTAAAATATTTTATATTAATTATAAATTGATCATTAATTAATTTTTACTATTTATAAATTAATTAAAAAGTTAAAAAAGTTTAACTAAGGATTCAACTTAACTTGAATTTATCTAATTCTGTATTTGTCCGTCACTTTATAAAATTTAAAAACGACTTAGAATTAAGCAAATTTTATGGCACTTCAGTTTTTTAAAAAAAAATTCAAAATGTTTTAGTAATAAATATTTTAACAAAATTTAGTTGTTAGTTAAATTTTATTCAAATCTATAAAATAATGAATGAAATTCATTATCAACTTGCATAATTTTATGATTTTTCATAAATACATTAAGAGAATTATATAAAGTTATGTAAAGAAATAGGTTAAAAAATATTTTTCTCTCTTATCCAAAGGTTGTTTTAATAACTTCTTGTTAAAAAAATGATAAAAATATTTTTAATAGAATTCTTTTTTTATCACATTTTTTATTTATAGATTTTAAATTTCAAACATTAAAATTAAGAATGACCATATATGAGGTGGGTTGTGCTGGTTGGCTCGCAGTTCAGTGTAAAAACCTAAGATGGATTCATTAATTTGACCCACAGACCCACTTAGGGTTACTTTGCATGACCTGTAATCTGTTCGGGTAATAATAAAAAATAAAAAAAAAGTTTGTCTTTTGTTTTAAAATGTAAAAATAATTATATATACTTTTAGTTAGAAGTATGAATTTTTTTTAGAGTAATTTAATTATTTTAACTCATTCTATTATTTTTATTTTAAATTCAACTTTTTATTATCATTATTCAAAATGTAGGCAGATGATGAAGAATATTATAATTATTAAAAAGTAAAAAATGAAATTTTTTTATAAAACTACATATATGAACATGTATGGTATAACAAGAGTTTGATAGGGTGATGGAATCTCCAAAAAATAATATAATAATATTCTTATTTTCTTTTTTTTTATAAAATTATTTTTTCTTATATAACCATTTTTTTAATACATACTTCTATTTTAATACAATTTTTTTAATACAATTTTTCAGTAGTGTTCTTACTTAAACCGAGACCGAGTCGCTCCTACTGGTGTTACTGATGACCGAATCCGAGAAGCTGGTCCGACAGGAGGTTCACCTGCAGAAGACTCTTCGACGCTCAAGTCAGTAAGAGTGTTTTAGGTGTCTCTCTATGTAAAAAAGGTAAAAAAGTATATGAAAAAAAGATCCCCCTCCTGTGTCTGGTCCCCATGCTTATAGGCCCTCCTCTGGAAGTCCATATCATTTCTCATTAAGACGAGGGACGCTGTGAATCACGAATTATCACCCAAATCTATAATTGTCGCCAGTCGTAATGACGTGAGGTCAGGTGGAACTGATGAGTCTGGGTGAACCTGGACTCACTATGGGGTAGGTACACAAGCCCCCTAAGTTCATGATTCCAGTCGTTGGTTCGCCATGATGACCGAGTTGCTCTCGGCATGACACGTGCCGAGTAAGATAATTGGCTCGGGGTAATTGCGTTTTGACCTCCTTTCTCGCTTGGGCAAGGTCGAACTTTCCCCTTCTCTATGTCGGGTTCCATGTCAAACGGCAAAGCCATTAAATCCTTCATTTAATGAAGTATAGAGAGAAAAAGGTGAAGTGACCTCTGAAAGACGCTTCCCTCTTCCCGTCAGATGATGCCATGTGGTCCCAACAAAGCGTGGCTCGTCCTTATCATTCGATTCGGCCTCTGGGTTTTGAATCGAAGCCTGTATTGATTGAAGTACAAGCTTTCGACTCTTCGCCTCCTTCAATTACTGCCTTTTCAGCTTCCTGCCTTTCCAGCTTCCTGTTGCTTGGCTCAAAGTTTCCTCTGCCTTTCCCAAGCTTCTTCGCTTTCCTACTTCCTCCTTCCAGTAGCTTCATTCATAGGTACACCTATGGCATCCTCCTCTTACTCTGCTTCTTCTGGCGTTCGTAAAAATTTGTTAGACAGGGAGGTGACTCCAATGGGTGAGCGAGTTCCTCTGAGCGCACTGCCTCCGTGCAAGGTGATCATGAATCCTCAAAGGGTACCTCTTCGTCCGCACCTCACCATTTACAAACTACTGCTATTCCAATGGCTTCAGTTATGCCTGCTCTTTCCAGGAAAAGAAAAAACCCTAATACCCTCACTACAAATCCAGGGTCCTCAAGGGCTTTGAAGAAGGTCAAGAGGGTTCTGCAATACCCTTCCATTGCCAACCCCGAGTATTCTTGGGTACACAGCTCTGTAGATAGGCACATGTCCGAATACGATACTAGGAATAAAGTGGATCAATTCGTTTGTGTATCCTCCTTGTGAGGACTCGGTTGCTGAGTACGCCTTGGCTAGGCCCTGCGGAGCACATGAGCGAGTGTATATGAAGCCTCGACTCAACAGCAACGACTTCGTATATGTATACGACTACCTGTTTAAGGAGTATAATATTACTTCCCCTCTAATCGATTTTGAGACAGGCATGCTGAATCTGATGAACATTGCCCCAAGCCAACTGCACCCCAACAGCTGGGCTTTCCTGCTATGTTTTGAGTTGCTCTGCCCTGGGGTCCAGTCCAATCGGCACGTCGCTCGTCAGGCTAAGGGTGTGAGTTGCGTCTACCCTTATGATGCAGAGTTGATGAACAAGGTAGGTGAGGTTGGTTGCCTCGAGGCTGGGGCCGTTATGCTGGTGAGATGTTTGTCGATTGTGCAACACCAACGTCGGGCTGCCGAGGGACGTTCGAGGCTCCGCACCACGTTTCCGACCTCGAGATGCAAGTCGCGGACCATACTCAGGCTAGGAAGACACTAGAAGTTGAGTTGGAAGATATGAAGAAGGTGGTGGCCAAGAAGAAGCATGCCCTCTCCGAGAAGGAAAGTCAAATGACCCACCTCCAGGGGTTGTACGATCAACGTGAGGCTGAGTTGACTGACTGCCGAAAGGAGCTGTCTTGGGTGGAGGCCTTGGTGGTTGAGTTGCAAGAAGAGATGACCCATAAGAGTGCTACTTGGGACACCGAAAAACTCGTACTCGAAAAGGCCTGCATCGATGTCTATGAGGATGGCTTTTTCAAGGCTATTAAGCAAGCTCTTTCATTAGCCCCTGAAACTGACCCGACTCGCTTTGATATTGCTCAGGACGACGATCAGCCCGAGAATGACCCAGCTTCCGCTCCTTCTACTTGACTTACTTTATGCTTTAATATTTTGAGGATGATTGTATGACCAATAACCCTGTGCACATATGTCTTCATACTGATTATTTAAGCACCTTGCCTTGTGACATTGTTATAATTCTTGGTAACTTAAGGCTTTCGAATCGCGTTATTCTAACTAGGTATTACATTCGCATGTTAACGCGTTCTCGGGTACGGTAACTAGGTACTACATTCGCATCTTAACGCGTTCTCGGGTACGATACACGCTTGTTAACCCGATATTATTTTAGCTCTTAGGGTGCCCTGAGCTGAATTGTTCTCGGGTATGGTACATGCTCGTTTACCTGTTATTATTTTACCTTTTAGGGTGCCCTATGCTGAATTGTTCTCGGGTACGGTACATGCTCGTTAACTCGTTATTATTTTAGCTCTTAGGGTGTCCCGCGCTTAATTGCTCTCGGGTAAGGTACATGTTTGTTAACCCGTTCGCGTTAGGTATTTACCTCTAGGTATTGCAAATGGTCACTAAACCAAAGCAATGCATAATCAAAAGGAGGAAGACTCATATAACAATTTATTTTTATTGACACTGGTCACGGGCCTCGTTAAAACCTTGCTTGTTAAAACCCTTCTTAGGGAAAAAATCCAAGTCAAGGAAAGAGTACTCCGTACCTGTATTTATTAATAAACTATAATACATTTTGAGGTGAGTGACATTCCATGTTCGTGGTATGAGTTTGCCATTCAACTCCTCTAACTTGTACGTCCCATTGTGAAAGGTATCTACCACCCTGAAGGATCCATCCCAATTCGGGGCCAGCTTGCCCTCATGCTTATTTTTACGAGCTTCCCCTACCTTCCTCCAAACTAAGTCGCCCTTCCGGAAGCTTCTCTCTCGTAGCTGGGTATTGTATCGTCGAGCTGCCCTTAATTTGGCAACTTCCTCCCTGACTCGGGCCTCTTCCCGTACTTCTTACACCAAGTCCAAGTTGACTCGAAGGCTGCCCGCGTTGCCTTCTTCGTCGAAATTTGCTTTTCTCCACAATACTTCCCCGAGCTCCACAGGTATCATGGCATCAGACCTGTATGTAAGCCGATAAAGGGTTTCTTTGGTTGAGGATTGGGGGGTGCAATGGTATCTCCACTGCAATTCCGGTATTTCTTCAGCCCACAGACCTTTTAGCTGTCCTAACTTCTTCCTTAGTTCATTCAGAATGACCCTGTTGGCCGCTTCTACTTGTCCATTAGTTTGGGGGTGTTCTACACTTGACACTAGGTGTTTCACCCCGAGTTGTTTCAAGAATAACTCCACACCACTATCTGTGAACTGTTTGCCGTTGTTAGTCACTACGCTGTGCGGCAAACCGTGCCTGCAAATCATATGTTTCCAAATACAGCTTTGCACTTGACAGGCTGTTATCGTGGCGACGGGCTCGACCTCTATCCACTTGGTGAAGTAATCGATTGCGACTGTGTCAAACTTTACTTATCCCTTAGCCAATGGAAATGGTCCCTAGATGTCTATACCCCATCTGCTAAAAGGCCAAGGGGTCCCCATATGATGCATCTCTTCCGGGGGTGCGTTGAAAATGGGCTCGTACTGTTAACATTCCCGACATTTGTTAGTAAATGTTTGGGCATCCTGCTTGATCGTTGGCCAGTAGTATCCGGTCCTGAGAACTCGTACTGCCATGGACCTAGCACCCTAGTGCATACCGCATATGCCCTTATGGAGCTCGGTTAAGACATAGTCGGCCTGTGTGCGGTCCAAGCACTTCAGCAGAGGGAAGGAAAACCCTCTTCTGAAAAGTTCACCATTAACTACCGTGAAAGAGGGGCTTGCCTTCTGACCCTCCGAGCCTTCGTATTATCCTCGGGCAACACATCGTTGACTAGGAATTCTAGTATAGGCGTCATCCAGCTCGCTGCCTCGGGTTGGATCTCAAACATACCCTCGTGGTCCCAGCTAGGTGTGTTCAAAACTTCCTGGATCAATGTTTTGTACTGTCCCGGTTTCTTGGTGTTGGCCAATTTAGACAAAACATCAGTCGTGTCATTGTTAGCACGGGGAACATGCACGATGGTAGCGTCTTCAAACTGGAGGATCAAAATTCGGGTCAAGTTGTAATACTTCTGAAGCAAAGGCTCTCTAGCTTGGTATTCTTCATCCATTTGTCCTGCCACTAATTGGGAGTCAGTCTAACACTTGAGATTTCTGACCCCTAAATCCTTTGCCAGTCTTAACCCTGCAATTAAGGCTTCATACTCAGTCTGGTTGTTGGAAGTTGTGAACCCGAACCTGATGGACTGCTTTACGGCAATCTGACCAGGACCCTTCAAGATAACTCCTGCCTCGCTACCTTTCCTATTGGAGGAGCCGTCTACACTGAGCAACCATGTCGTTTTTTCCTCGATTACCGGGGGTAACCCGGTCAAAAACTCAGTCAGAAATTGTGCCTTCATTGGCCCCCTCGACTAGTAGCGAAGGCCGAGTTCTGATAGCTCCATCGCCCAGCCTGTCATCCTTCCTGCTAACTCGGGCTTCTGCAGCACCTGCTTCAGGGGTTAATTGGTTTTTACCGTCATACTATGACTGCGGAAATAGTGCGTAGTCTCTTGGCTCAAAATATCAGGGCTAACACCAACTTTTCAATCACTTAGTAGCGCTCTTCAGTTGGTTGGAGAGTTCTACTAGTAAAGTACATAGGGCTTTGCTTCCGGCCTTCCTCGTACACCAGCACGGAGCTGATTGTCGACTGCGCGACGGCCAAGTACACCAACAATGGGGATCCGGGAGGCGGACTGATCAACATTGGTAACACAGACAGGTCTCTCTTAATATTGGTGAACATATCCTCGCATACTCATTCCACGTGAAGACCTTAGCTCCTCTTAACAACATGAAGAACAGCTTCGCCTTCTCGGCCAACCTCGGCAAGAAACGGGAAAGGGCCACTAATTTCCCGTTCAATTGTTGAACCTCCTTTAAGCATGTGGGACTTCTCATGTGCATTATGGCCTCAAACTTGTTGGGGTTTGCCTCAATCCCTCTCTGTGTAATCATAAACCCGAGGAACTTTCCTCTTCCAACTCTGTAGAAGCACTACTCGGGGTTGAGGCGTAAATCCTGCCTCCTTACCCGATCGAAGAAGGCCTCAAGATCAGCTGCATGCCCTTCGGCTTTGGTAGACTTTACCACCATGTCATTTGACGTAGACTTCCATGGTTCTTCCCAAAAGACCCTGAAAGATTTTGTCCATCAGCCTCTGGTATGTTTCCCCTGCATTCTTGAGGCCAAATGGCATCACCCGGTAGCAATAATTTGACTTGTCGGTCATGAAAGCCGTCTTATCTTCGTCTGGGAGATACATTCTGATCTAGTTGTATCCTGAGTATGCGTCCAAAAAACTTAACAGTTTGTACCCCAAAGTGTCGTCAACCAACCGGTCAATGCTCGGTAGTATCCTTTGGGCAAGCTTTGTTCAAATCAGTGTAGTCCATGCACATGCGCCACTTACCGTTGGACTTTTTCACCATTACCACATTCGCTAACTATGTGGTGTAAACTAGCTCTCTTTTAAATCCTGCTCTGGCGAGTTGTGCTACCTACACTTCCATTGCTGCTCGTCGCTCCTCCCCGAGCTTCCTCTTCCTTTGCGAAATGGACACTACTCGGGGAAGCAATGCCAGTTTGTGGCACATAAAGTCTGGGTCGATGTCGGGCATATCCGCGAGGCTCCACGCGAAGAGGTCCGCTTTCCTAAATCAATACTTGCTCCAACTCGTATTTTACCAGTTTTTGGGCTTCAGGCATAGATGAGTGACCTACTGAGAACCGACCCCGAGCCGAACTGTTGTCATGGGCTCATCAAAAGTAGGGCGGCCCTCTTCGAACTCGGCCCGAGGGTCCAGATCCACCTCCTCTTTGTCTGTCAAGATCTTGGCTTTGGATTGTTGCTCTCCTTCCAACATCACATTATTACATTCAGCAGAAGGGGTTTCAAGCTCTTCGGTCTACGTCGCTCGTTCTGCTATCGTTTTCAACGAGTACGAGTGACCTTTAGGCTCTTCACATAACACTGCCGAGTCTCTTTCAGGTCCGTCGCCTTAACAGTTATAATGGTTCCATTTGGAGCCGAAAACTTCATGGCCATGTGGGGCGTGGATACGATTGCCCCTAGTTGGTTAAGGGTGTGTCTCCCTATCAATACATTGTAAGAGGTGTCTGCGTAGATTAAGATGTACCGAACCACCAGAGTCTTGTACGCCTGTCCAGCTTCAAAAGTCGTAAGCAGGTCTACAAATCCCGTGGCGTGAACCCTTTGGCCTGCAAATCCCAACAGCAGCTCGGTGTACGACTGGACGGCGGTTTTCGGGATGTTAAGCTTTAAAAATGTTGACCAATATAACACGTCGGCCGAGCTATCTTGGTCGATCAGGATTTTGTGCACCCTCCAATTAGCGATGGAGGCAGTTACTATCACCGGGTCGTCTTGCTTGGGATCGTTCACCGAGAAGTCTGCATCTGAGAAAGTTATAGAAGGTTGTGACTGAAGCGGTAGATGTGTAACTGAGTTGACTCTCCTCAAATATCTTTTCCTGAAGGAGCTAGATGAGCCCCCTCCTGCGAAACCACTGACAATGGTGCTGACCATGTCACTGACTACCCCTGCTCTAAACAGGATTTGCACCATATTAACGGAACCTACGACTATATTGGGATCTTGTTGGGTTATTCCGCCTGCTGCCTCAGTACTGGGCTTCCTCGTCCTATTCTCTTATGGACACACTCTTCCACGTCCTCTGGCCCCATGATAGCGGCCCCTGCGACCTTCTCGAGTTCCGCAGGCCCTGGGACCCTCTCTCCGAGGCGGGCTTCTCTGAACAAAGCGGGTTAGGGCTCCAGACTAGATGAGCTCTTCAATAAGATTACTCACCTTGGTGCATTCCTCGGTACTGTGTCTGATACTCTAGTGGTAGCTGCATCTGAGAGTAGGGTTTGCCTCTGATTGAGGTCACCCCGGGCGAGGAAGTCAGATAAGCTCCAAGCTACACACCTCCGGTAGGATAGTTTCCTTAGTAGCGTTAAGGGGGGTGTAATTGTTATACCTGCCTAGTCAGACCTTCTTCTGCAGTCGGGGGCTCTCCATTGCAACTGGTGGCTGGAATTTCCGCTTCCTGGTGTCGGTATTTTCTTCAATACTCATATATCTAACTGCCCGAGCCCTCAAGCTGTCCATGTTTGGTGGTGGGTCAGCATAGAGTGAATCTAGAAACGCGCTAGGTTTTAATCCCATCAAGAGCGAATGCCTCGTTACCGTCGGATGGAGATCAGGTATTAACAACGTTGCTTTAGTGAAGCGGGCCATGTATTGACGTAGCGACTCGTTATCTCCCTTGACGACATGATGGAGGGAAGCCGATGACGTAGAGGCTGGCTTACTTTCGACAAACCTAGCCGTGAATCTAGCACAGAACTTTCAAAAGAATCAACAGAATTAATGGGGGCAAAGAGTAATACCAGTCTAGGGCAGAGCCCTTGAGCGTCGTTGGGAACAACCGACAATGGACCCGCCCGTCCGTGGAGAAGAGCTTTGCTTGTGTCATATAAGACTTGACATGGACATCAGGATCAGAGGTCCCATCATGTGTCCATGTGTGCCCACTGCCACTTAGATGGGAGTCTAGCCCTCATTACCTCTGGGTAAAGGGGTGGAATCCCCCAATATGTTCTTTCAGATCCTCCCTCAGTGGAGGTGGTAGGACTTCCTCAAACAACATGCTATGGTAATTTTGCGACCGACGACGTCGATTCATTCCCGGATTCTCCGGGTGTCTACGGGACCCGCCAGTTTGTTCGAATCGAGGGGCCCGATCACCAGTTCCGACCTGATCCACGGTCGGTGCTTGACTCCAAAAGTTTCCTCTGAGCTTCCCTCGGGTGTTTCACCTTCCTATTGTGTTGTCAGTTCCTCCTGGAAATCTCGAAATGGCTGTCGTTGTCCCCGCCGGAAGGTCGTTATCTAATCATAGAGGGCGCGCATTTCTTCATCATGGTGCCTCTGTTGGTTGCAAAATTGGGCATCAATTCTGTCGTGCGCCGCCTGGAGAGTATTTTGGACATTGGTCTCGCTTTCCTGAAGGACGGTCTGTAGGGCATTCTGAACCTTCACTTCACTTTCTTGTAATGCTGCTTTCATAGTGTCAACGCTCTGCTGAACGACCCCTTGGAGGGTTTCAATAATCGTTGGATCCATCCCCGTCACTAGAGGAGAGAAATATGTGGTCCTGGGATGAGTTTTACCAGGGTCCCACGGTGGGTACCAAATGTTCTTACCTGAACCAAGACCGAGTCGCTCCTGCTGGTGTTACTGATGACGGGGATTTTTCTTTTATGGAAAAAGTTTTTCGTAAGAGGAAAGTCCTCTTACAGAAAACTTTTTTCATAAAAAGAAAAGTTATCTTACGAAAAAAGTTTTCCATAAGAGGCTTTTCGCACTACGAAAAAGGTTTTATGTAATGAAGGTTATTTTTTTAAAAAAATTTAACTATGAAAAATGTTTTCCGAAAATCTTATTGAAAAAGATTTCTGCAGTTCAAGAGAAAATCCACCCCCTCCGTCGGACACTGCTCCAAACTTCTCCGTTGCTCCTCCGCCGTTCCGTTGTTGCCCTGCTCCTTCACGTCGTCTCGTTGCTTCGCCTTACCCTTCGTCACCGTTAGTCTTTAATGTCGTCATCATTGTAGCTCTTCCACCGTCACCCATCACCACTCTTCTCCATTTTTATAAATCCACAAAAAAAATCTAACTTTCCCTTTGTATATTCTAGCAAGGGCAACTATAAAATTACGAAAAATTAATGAGGTACATGAAGCAATTGTGGGAGTGCAAGAAGCAATTGCCTAAAAGCAATTACTTCTTCGGTCCCCTCATTTACTTCTTGCATCTCATTAAAGAAAGGAAATACTTAACGTGTCCTTGTGGATTTATATGTAAAGTTTTGATGGTAGTCATTGTGCAGTATTAAAAGAGGTGTTTCGAAGGTTGTCATTATCATCGGAGGTATTTACTGAAGATGTTTGACCGTGTATACATTGATAGAGGTGAAGGTGTTTGTTGGTTTAATTTTCATAGTTTGAAAAGTTATGGGAAGCATATTTGATGTATTTTTGGTTGATTTTTGGCAGTGAAGTTTGCTGAATTCAACACGGTTGTCTTTGTTGCGGTTTGAGACAGGTTTTGCGTAGTTTATAGAGGTTTTTTTCAAGGTGATGTTATTGGAGCTGAGAATGTATGATTTTGCAACTTTTTTTTTTTTATAAAAGAAAATTTTAAAATTTCATTATTGAAAGATTTTCTTTTTTTTTTTTTTTTTTTTGTAGTTGTATTTTAGAATGACTTTACTAAAACATGTTTCTAAAATCTATAATCCGAAACTCAAAAAATAACTTTTGGAAAAAATTTATTTTATACCTAAAATTTATTATAGAATACTAATTCTAGAAATCATTTTTACATCTTCAAAATTTATTCCGGAATGTCAATTCTAGAAACTATATTTACAATTAATTGGTATTTCAAAAATATGATGGTGCAGAAAGCAAAAATGCGGGTGGAGGAAGCAATTGTCGTACTTAAATTGGAAGACCATCACAGTTGAATCAATTTATGTTCCCTAAAAGCGAACTTTTTCATTGTGAGCTGCATATGTATGAGGCCCAGTTTTCTTAAAGTACAAATGCCAAACAAATTCTTCCTCCAACCCCATACCCTCTTCCTGCACCCCCATATAATATTTTAATTCCATCCTTACCCTTAATGAAATGACATAAATGCCCCTCCCTTTAATAAAAGAGTTTCCCCTTCCCTTGCAAGCACCACCGTTCGCGATAAGCTCCAGTGCATTTTCTCTTAAATATTCCTTCTCCGATGCCATTTTTAAACGTTTCAAGGGTGATTGAACGGAAGAGGTAACATTCCGACAAGTATGCAGAGTTTATTGAAGGCAAGGAACGATGAAGAGGTAAGATTTTTACCTTTCATGGATTTTTTTGAAGTTTCTTAATAAGTACCCGGATGAGGTCATTCGGTTTTATTTTTTGAAATTTGAGAACTGGACAGCGATATGTCCGATTCATAAAATGAGAACCGGATGTAGTGAAGGGGGGTGTCATTCGGTGTGTATGATATAAATCGGATGCCAACCCATCTGGTTTTCAAAAGTTAAAAAAAATTACAAACCGGAAAGGTAATGGGGTCCGGTTTGGAAACTTATGAACCGAATGATGAGGGTCATCCGATTTACAAGATTTGCAAATCGGATGAGATCAACCCATCACACATCCGGTTTGCAATATTTTAACTTTTGAGAACTGGATGGGATGACGTACGATTCACAAGTTTTCAAATCGGATGACACCCCTCTCTCCTGAATCCGATTCTCATTTTATAATTGTTTTGTGAACCGGACGGTGATGCGTCCGGTTAATGTTTAGAGTTTTTTAAATTTCTTTTTTCTTTTTTTTCTTATGAGTTGTTGAAATGTTATGTTATAGATATGAATAGTCTTTGTCTATATTTAGAGGAAGTAAACAAGGTATCTGGTGAACTTGAAAGTGGTTGCTTGGTTCGGGAAGAAGATTGCATTATTGATTTCACAACTGATAAGGTAAAATGTTTTGTTTTTGTTTATGTTTATGAAAT
>Ga0099825_1006879_pt1 | contig 14032 bp, 9 predicted proteins | sample SiratroredBW_FD_76838 | JGI IMG/M metagenome (GOLD analysis project Ga0099825, IMG submission 76838) | Root nodule microbial communities of legume samples collected from California, USA - Siratro red BW | ecosystem: Host-associated > Plants > Roots > Nodule | place: USA: California | collected... | reverse complement strand
ATATTTTAAATAAAATGATTGGGTTTGAGTTTTTAAATTTTCTAAATTTTTATTAAGGGTAAAATTTAATTAAAATTTATTTGTAAAAAAAAAAAAAAAAAAAAAGCGACATTCATGATTGGTGAACCTTTGTAAAAGATCACCCTCAACACTTCAAAAATGTCTTTTTAAAGGTATGCCAAGACAACATGTGTCAAAGCTCAAAAAATGTGTTTTCAATGTGGGAGGCAACAAATTTCTCAGTTTCATTACTACTTAACCAGAAATAGAAGTTGAAACTCAATTAAAAAATAGAAATTAATCTCAAAAAATGTGACACTATCTTCTTCATGTGAAGTCTGAACAAATAATACTAACACATTAACAAAATAGTTAAGTTGTATATTTTTTCTATATTAAAAATATAAAAGTCGTCAAAATGAATTTGAAAATAGTTAGAATGAATTAGGGTCTCTCCATTGTATGTTGTTTAGTCTAGGATTCAATCTCTATATAATAATTATTCAAAAAAAAAACAAAACCATTAAATATAATATTAGCATTAAGTTATTTTTAATTATAATAATAAGGAGAATATTATTTTTATTTATAATTGTTACAAGATCATTTTCCTTTATTTAAAATACACATATAGACAGTTTACTTATAGATAAAAATAATAACAAAATAATAAAAATATCAGATATATTCAATAATAATAATAAAAGGAGAATATCATTTTCATTTACAAATGATTATGTTTATGGAACACTTAAAATCATCAAAAACCGATAATAAACATTTTATAGATAACTTTACAGTAACAAATTTAAAAATATTATTGAAAATATATGAGAATCATGGTCCCATCCCCCGTTAAAAGACCTGTCATTGTGTAAAAATGTTATCTTAAATATTTCCAACATTCTACCTGTGAAATGGTAATAAATTGTAAGAACATATTTAAAAAACTGAGGGTGAATTTTTTATTTCTAGTTAATCTACCCGGGGTGTTAAAAATGGCAAAGCACAACTTTGTATACGGCAAGTCACTGAAATTATTAGAGAAATTGTGAATTTGTTGATAACCTACCACAACATTTAATAGTTATTGCGAATAATATTACTAACTTGCGTACAACTTTCTGAAAATGGAGTCAATATGAGCATATAGTCTTTCTCCTTTGCCTCCTCCCATCAGTTAAGGTATAATTGTGTAGGATTTGTCCACATAATATCTTTAACCAAAACTATACTTTCTAGGTGGAAGATTTAGAGTTAACTTTAGCTGTAGCAAATAGTACTGTCGGTGTCCCTCATAGTTAGGTAAGTGATTTGAAAGTAGCAATGAACCAACTACCATCATTAAGAAACAAATTGTCAAGCTCTCAAAGAAAGGATACCTTGGTAGTGGCACAAAATCTGAATGCTTTTAGGTTTCAGATTGCAGATACCAAAATACTTGGTACGTGGAGGAATAAACAAGTTTGAAATTGACAAATATACAGCTTTCAGCTTTGCCATTCATGAATCAAATCCATCACAACTAAAGTGAAAGGGTGCATGGCCAAAACCAAGAAGAATACAAAACAGGCCACTTTCACATTAATGGAAGCACAAAGTGATCTGTTCACCGTCCTTTTATGTTAAGAGAGACACATCACATGGTTTTGGTGTCCTCTTCATGTTTTAAGTGTCACATCAACCTTTCCCAAAATGCTTAGATGTCAAAACGGTCGACAAGTCCACCACAGAAATTTCCTCTATCATCCTCCACTTAATCTACATCTATGATAAGGTTTACCAATGATGTGTACTAGTACATTCGGTTGTCAAGTAAATTCTTGATCAAATACAATATACGTGCCCCCAATGTCAAGATGCCATTAATTATCCATAGATAGGAAAGAGATCTGTCTTCACTTTTCATGCTTTGAGCTTCTAAAAGATCAAGTAATCAATATATTGTAGATAGCACGTTGTCAATATGCCATATAGTTACATGTTTAGCTTATAAATGGTCCTAAGCATCAAAAATATAAAAACAAAAGGCTTACAAGTAGCCTATAAACTACAACTAGGCAGTACTTCCCACCATTGACAAAGGGTGGAGAAGGAGTAATAATACAAGTGAGAGAAGAGATTCATAGTATTAATTTATCATATCATTCAGTAGTTTAAAGAACCCACAGTTGTTATCCCAGTGCTTATACTTCTAGGATCCTCATGGCCTGCATAGTCATCACACACGCCACTAGAGAGCCTCTGAATTGGGACTGAGTTAAGAAGCTCAAGGTCATTGTTGCCCATTTGCTGCACTTCCTGAGGGGAAAGTATCTTGATGCACCCTACACTATTTACAAATTCCCTGTTACACCAAAAGATCATGTATGAAAGTAAAGATGTCAGAACAGAAGCCTGGTCAATTGGTCATTTGCTTCACAAAATGTAAAGAGAGAAATGAAATCCAGAATATACAAGCAACCACCACCACTATAAGGATAAGAACAGATTGTAAACAATGAAGATTGTCTAAGCAGATATTCTGAAGTGCCATGGGATTTCATTTAGAAAGAAAAGAAACCAAGAATACTTACGGCCATGGGCCATCACCGAGGAGAAGAACATCATTCTCTTGGTCAACGAATACAAGCTGCCAGCCTGATCTCACAGGGTCCTCCAACTCACCTTCAAGGCCAAACATGCGAGCAAGCTCACTGCGTAGCTCATGGTAGCTGGTGAATTTTGTGATATCCAATGATCTACCAAAGGACCCCGACTTGTAAACCTGTCAAAATTATATGTATGGCATAAAAATCAAGACTAATAATTGGCCACTTGTGAATCAGAAAAGCATAGCAATGAGAAAAAAATGAAACATTTAATTTGAAAGAAAATACACCCACTGGAAAAGCTCACCTTCACAAAGGTTTTGATCGGTGGGTTTCCTTGCCCTCCATTTTCTGGGGTTTGCAGGAAGCCCGCTTCACCAATATTGTGCGTCATTCCAGGATTCATTGAAGAATCAGTGCCTGTGGTGTTCAGGTAATTAGATGATTGGAAAGGTATAGTTTGTGGGCCGCTGTTGCTGCTAACTCCCTTAAGGCTTGACAACCCATTATGCATTAGCAGTGATGAGGGCTCTATATTTACTCCAAACAAAAGATGATTTTGCGGATCAGTGCTTCCTTCTATAGCACACTCCCTACTAGGAAAGGGTGGCAATGTGATTGCATTTTGAGCCATGGTACTCTGTGGTTGCCCTAACTGCTCCACTTGAGGCAGAACACATTGAGATGCCCCAGAAGAAAGGAGAGGATCCACCGCAACACGCTTGGAGGGCGGCCATGCAGTTGAAGGTTGAACAGGAACCCAAGTGGTTCTAGGAAGATTGAGAAGGTGAGATGTTTCATCCTGGGAAAATGAACCCAAAATACTATGCAGGGGAGAAACAATAGCATTAGTCACAGGGTTTCCGTTTGAATCAGAAAAACTTTGCTGATGTCCCAGTGAAGAGATAGCTTGCATGGGTGGCGATTGAGATTGAGGTGCTGAAACAAACTGAGACATTGTAGAGACAGCACTCGGAATCTGTTGATGATCAACCACTTGTTGCTGCTGTTGTTGCTGCTGTGGTTGTTGTGATTGTTGCTGCTGCTGTTGCTGCTGTAGAAGATGATGCTGATTCTGATTCTGATTATTGAATGAGTGCTGATGCTGTTGAAAATGTGTTAGAGATTGAGCCTGAGATTGAGATGGATGTGGTATTTCTTGACCATTTGGAAAGGACTGCTGGGATTGAGACTGCTGCAAGATTTGAGTGTGCACTAAGGTAGAAGTCCTATTCAGGAAGTTCTGTGGTTGCTGAAATTGAAGTAAGGAAGTAGGATGTTGTTTAGAAGGATCTGAAGTCCACATATCCTGAAGTGCGGCGGCAGCCATAGCTTGGTACACGTCTGTTTGATAATTCATCATTGAGGGATCAACCCTTGGCTGCATCCAAGGACTAACACCAATCCCCGGAAAATTAAGAGGTGGAAGACCTCTGTCCGTGTCCCGAAGCCACATTAGTGAAGAATTTATACCAAAATCATCATCCTTCAAGCCTGCTATGATCCATAGGGGAGAGTCAATCCGTTGGTGCACAAATTGCCTTAGAAGTGTAAAACTGCTTTTTAAGTTGAAAATAAATCAGGTCATTAATATTTTCAGCTCAAATTCGGCAAGCATACCATGGAATGAAGGCAGTCCTGGAGGCCATGGTCTCTTGAGCCTGAGGGGGAATGGAGATGGATACATTGGAAATGTTGTTAATGGCTCAATTTCCCATAGAGACACCCGGGGTTGCCTCTCTCCTGCTGTGGATTCATCCCAGCCAACCTGCATATCACGTCAAAACCATTTTTAAAACCCTTCCACAATCATTAATGAGACAGAAACTGTTTCCTAAGCAAGATATTGTTAATCTTTCTAATATAACTACATAACATAAATGAGATATCTCAAATTCTAGAAAACCTTGACTGAGCGCCAATGGGAATTTGGCCACCGAACAGAATCCAGGTCACTAATGCCAGTTATTGTGCCCATGTATCTGCATGAACATAAAGATACATATACAAATTAGTAGTGCAAACATGTATGAACACCACCTCTACAATCTGACTGACCATATTAATGTCAATCAGAATTTATTTTAACAACTTATTGAGGGTCAAATAATCATTCATTTGTGTTCATGTTTCCACTTCATCTCACTGTAACAAATTATAGACCATCAGTGAAAAAATAAAAAGGGCTAAGTGATGCCAAAGCAATTGATTTATTCCATCTCTAGATAAATGAATTAAAATTGTGTGCGCTGCATTTGATATCAATAAAGGATAATACTTTATAATGCCATTCACCTATATCTCATGTCATTGGAAACAAGATATGAATTTCAACTTACTTTAGAGAAGATCTTATGCACAGCAACAGTTAGAATAAAGCTCCACATTGAATTCTTTATCGGAATAAAACAATGAAATTCATTAATCTAATATTTATGACATAAATGCAGTGACCAGATTAATGTTTTCTATAGCTCACAGCCTCTCAGAATATTTGGCTCCCCAATTATATGTATACAAAAGTATGAGCAACTAAAAGCACCTCAAAAGAGAAAATCATAGTCGCCATTCAAAACAAGCCAAGAATTTTTCTACAAATACAGATTGCAGCTTATGTGTATTGAATTTTTTCAAATTTAAACCCTGTATGATTTCTCAAATTATATTGCATACTGATCTTCATTACCAGAATGTAGAAAATAAGAAAGCAAAGCATTTCTACTATCATTTTCAGTAAGTTACAAAAACATACCGGCGAACACTGGATTCTTCTGTTTCAAACAGCATCCTGAAGCGCATACCAACTGAAACTCGAGTATGATATACAGCTTTAACATACTTTGCTAAAGGTATGACAAATTCTGATGGGCTAGCTCTGAATTCAAAAGAAAAATAATTGTCAATTTAATTAAATATATCAGAACGTGAAAGTCTACAAATGTATGGCAGCTGTACCGTGGGTTATAAAAGATAGTGAAACGGCTATTAGTCGCAGCTGCATGAGCTGCAGCAGCAAGAAGCCCCAAGTGCATGCTATCACTTGACAAGACTGACGAAGGCATCACAGGTTGAGGACGATTAGCACGCCGAATGCCAAGAAGCAATTGATTCTTTTCATTCCTGTTGAAGAAAATACACTTTAATTAGACCAATTATTAGATAATTAATAATAAAAGTAACTGTGCTCAACATAATATCATTCAAGTCTGGATAAAAAAGCAAATAGCTAGAAGAAATAAGAAGCAACAACTCCCATAAATCCTGAACCACCGTAATAATCAGGAAGGCCATATGTCAATGGAAACCCAATTAAGGATCCCTCGGTCAAATAGAAACTGATTAAAATATTACAAACACGAAACAAGTTATTAGGATATAAGGAGAACGAACACAAATTAAGATAGTTAGAATATTAAGTTAGTTACTCGATGTATTATTTAGATATAAATAGGGGAAGGAAAAGATGAGAGAAAAGGACGTTGTAGATTGGGATTAGCCCTTTGTGAAGGGGAAACCCTTTGAGGATAGATTGCTCTCCTGTTTCTTGTTCTTTTCATTCTACTTAATAAAAATCTTTCTTTTCTTTATCTTTTCAATTCTTGGTTCCCAACAAATTCCAGATCTTCGAGGGAGAACCAGTGTTAAAAATGGAGGAGGCACAAAATTTGGGTCATATGGAAGCTGCCAGCATTAGTGGGGCATAAAATAGGTTGGATTGCAAGGGCTGAAAATTTCATTAATCAGTGTATTCATGAGCATGGATGGCATGACAATGCTTTGGTTCTATAATTGGTGCCACATTTTTGAAAGATTGACTGCCATGAAGCAACAATAGCAAACTGAGATGGAATCTTGCAGCAAAGAAATGGAGACTTCTCCAATTTTCTTGAAAGAGAGAACCAACAGTTTAGAGCTCAAACCATTGCTTCACAAGATATTGAATGAAGAGGGTGATCCACATTTGACTGAGCAAGACAAAAATAACATTGAGGGAAGTGGGTCAAAATGCATTGAAGCAGAGGCAAGTTCTCGGACAAGAAAGGTGGAACTACTCACCTTTGATGGAAGTATATGTTAGGGGAAACTGATTCAAAGAGTACCAGTTTTAAGTGTGATGGTAATCGAGAAACCAAGAATCAAGAATCACACGCTTTGTATAGCATGAGAAACCACAAACGAAGTGAGATTAGCAAGAGAAACAAAGATTATGATGGAGGAAGAAGTGAATGCATCAATAAATAAGGAGAAGAGAAATTAATTAAGAATTATAATATTAATGAGTTAGTTAGTTGAGGTGTTAGTTAGATATAAATAGGGGAAGAAGGAGACAAGAGAAAAGGATGTTAACTTTGTAGATTGAGCATTAACTCTTTGTGAAGGGGAAAGCCTTGGAGGGGAGAGTGCTCTCCTATTTATTGTTCTTTCATTCTATTTAATAAAAATCTTTCTTTTTCTTTCTCTTTTCATTTTAGTTCCTAACATACATCAATAAAAAGATTTCCCTATATTCTTTCTAATGGCCAAATGACATACAAATCATATGGCTTGGTTCAGGAGACAAATCAGCCAAACAAATATTACTGCCAAAGGCCAATTTCAACAGACATGATAAAAAACTTGGAAAGAGAGGAGCAATAAAGTACTTACCAGATAAACAGAACTGAATCACCAGCAACAAGTCTTTTAGCACTCACAAAGACACTCCATCCAGTTGTAAGTAGATGCCTTTTGGGCTGACCTGCAGAAAAAAAACACCAAATTCAAACATTACATATGGAAAGAGAACTTACTTTCGGCATCAGGCAAGAAACATATGACAGAAGCCATCCACTAAGAAACATACTGAAGTAAAAATTTATTAAGTATTTAAAGAAAAAATCATCTCCTACATTTGCGATGAAAAAGACGCAAGACATATCAGATTTTACAACCCACCTCGGAAGATATGTCTGAATTTCCATTCGTTACCATGCAAATCCCTTGCAATTAACTCTTGAGCAGGTGGCTGTTGCGAAAAGTCCTGTATGTCAAAATTACAATGTTAAAAAATTCAGAGATTTTATGAACAGGTTAAAAGTTTTAGAGCATAATGCCATAATATTTTACCAAAGGAGGAAAAACTTTTTCAGCTGCCCTACGAGGAACAGAAAATCCCCCATGAGTGCTGGTGTCACTGGCAGTCAGAATTTTGCAAAAGTAGTTTGTTGGCTGTTTACTTGGAGTGCCCAACTCTGCTGGAAGGTATGCCTCTTTCTGCTCTTGCTGAAAACGCGGTCACGGTCAAAAGATTGTATTAGAATCTGAACATAAAACCCACACAACAAGTTATCAGTTAGGAAAGAGAATCATACAGGACTCAGAGGTTGTAAAGTCATCTGAGCGTATACTTCATCAGTCTCGGTATCTGCCTGAATACAAAAGAAATGAACAAATTAGTTAAAAGAAAAAGAGAGTGCAGAAATCAGCATAGGGAGAATTTTAAAACAAGGAAACCAGTATAAATAAGATTATTACTGTAAAAAGAACAAATAAATAAATAAATAAATAAGCATTACATGCATAGTCACATTATGAAGTTGACAAATAAGCTGTGGTGGTAAGCTTGGATAATTGGGTATATGGCCATCCACTTCCCTGTTGGTAGACACAGCAACCTAAGCAGAAAAATTCTGATACTCGTTATGCATGTAGCTTATGCAGAAAAAGAACATAGATGTTATAAAGGTGCTGATAGTCTCAGGGTAGTTGGTGAAGATATTATATTTCTAATTTCTAAGAGCTGATTCATTAAACTGCAATAGTTTAAGACTAAAGAATTATGCTCAAGAGTGAGTTAAGCATTAGTATACAAAAGAGTCACTATACTGAAAGACTAAAGCCAGTTTTGTTATGAAAGTCTAGAAGTAACCCAGCCCTTAGATTTGCAGCCTAAAGGGTCATACAGACCAAAACGACAAGGCAAAAGAACCAATTCGTTTTATTACTTTAACATACCATAGTAACAGAAAATCTAGATAACACCCATAAGGATTTCTCCGTGCATGCTATAATCCAACTGACCTGTTCACTGTGACCTTGTGGAAAATATACTACACGGCTTCCAACAGCTGGTAAAGAAACAAGTGGACCAGCACATGCATGCCAAAGTTCTGAATCTAGAACTCGCTTTTCTCCTGCAAAAACCCATCCCAACGTCATGAATATGGTAGTTAAAGTTAATAACTGCCCCCTAAATGCCTCAAAGGACAAAATGGATTTTGGCACGTTGTTGACAGAGGCAAGATCTCAAAATATCAAAAGAAAAGTGGAGGTTGCTCAGCAAATTAAACGGGAATTCCTTCTCTGATCTCTTAGCTACATCAGAAAGAAGATAAACTGTAGCTACAAGGGGTAAATTTTCCAAATCACCACCTTAAAAAAAATCAAGGAGTCCCACCACCATGTTAGACATAAAACTGTATGTATTGAACACAAATCCCATAAGAATGAGGAAGAAACAACTAGCTCCCCCAAAAATAGAAATGGAGAATACAAACAGGGAGGAAATGGAAGAAAAACATATAACAAGACTACACGTACCTTCCTGAGGTGGAGGACTAAAACCTGCTGATGAAAGTTTCATTTCAGTAAAGTTTCAGCAATTTCAAACCTTAGACCCAGTCCCAAAATCAATGATTTTAAGCACACTCTTAAGTAGACCAATTTAGCAGCAATAAAATTCCCACAACCTTCACCCCAAACCAAACAACAATCCCTTTTTTTTCTTCTTTCCTACTCCACAATACCATTTTTCTTTTACCTTTACTCCTTCACCAACCAAAACAAATTTGAATCTAAACAAGACTCAAGCACCCAAGACACAAAATTCCTTCAACCATCAAAGAGACATGCTAATAAACTCAGAAATCCCCACCTTTTTCAATCCTCATCCAATACCAGTCTCACTACAATACGCACTTATTCTACTCCTACCCTTCATTCGATTCCAATCCTCTTCAACCCCCACCACCCCAAGTTCCAATCTTCAACCAAACACTTCATCCTACACCGCTTGAAGCACCAAGAGCAAGTAACCCACCAGTATCTTTTTTCTTTTCTTTATATATCACCAACAAAATCCGTAACAACTCGGAAAACCAAGCACAACCCAGAAACCAAACAAGCAAAGAAACTCCAAAAGCAAACAGATCTCAGCGAAAGGAGCTACAAATCCCAAAGGGTAACGGATCTCAGGCAAAGCCGGGAAAAAAAAAAAGCACAAGATGGACTCTGAATCAACACAAGCACGCTCTCTACAGCAGATAAAAAACTGAACCAAACTTGCAACTGAAAACGACCACAGTTACAAGCGTAGGTACTTGTTCCTTTTTGACGGAGCGGACAAGAAAACAGTGTGTAACACACCTCCTTTTAGAGATTAAAAAAAAGGAAAAAAAAAAAACGGGTCGGGTTTTGTTTTTCCAAGTTAATGGAAAATGGGTAGCAGTTTCGGCGCAGCGACTGTGGTCGTGCTACTACTGTTACTTTTCTCTTTCTATGCTTGAAAGAATGAAGACAGAAGCGCCATTGTTTTTGGGTGTTTTTTAAGGAGGAGAAAGAGAGTGTGTTTCTGTGTCAGATGATTTATCTTTTCTAGGGAGAGAAAAAGGGAAGAGGAGAACGTTTCACAGTTGATGGCATTTTGCTTTTTTATATAAATATTTATTCATTATTTCTTTATATCTAGTCAAGTATTTATGTACACATGTGAATGTGATATGACATTTTTTTTTTGGTGTTAAAGAATTAATGTGGAAATACCATCAGGGTTACCTTCACTGTTCTTTACTACAGCTGCCCTCGTGCAATTATTTTCCCTTTTTTAATGTGAAAATGACCGTTAATAATTTCTAGAAATTAATAGCTTTGAAGGTAAATAAGTCATTTTTACTCTTAAAAAAATAAAAAATTCAATTTAATCTTCACATATATAACAATTTAATGATAAAATACTTTTTAAGTTTTTAAAATTATATTTTAATAATATAATAATTTTAAAAATTAATCATAACATGTAAATTTTAAGACTTTCTACCATTCTGGAAACTTAATTAAATATTTCACTCTTTAAAAAACTACCCAAAACCTGATTTAGAGGACATTTTATATTTTTAGTGATTAAAATAAGTATTTTAATTTTTTTAAAACTAAATTAACATTCCAAGCATTTAAACAACAAATGAGTCATTTAGTTTTACTTTTAATGATTGCTGTAAAACTAAACTAACCCTTTAATTTCTGAGGTCAAAGCATTGAAGTGGGTTTACTTCATTTACAGCAGTAAACAACATGTTACTGCTAGAGTGAAGGTGAAAAACAGTGTAGAAAGTTGGCTTAGTCTAGTGGAAACAAAAAGAAGCTATTAGTTATATTAAGATTATTTATATGATGGCATTGATATTAATATTAATTATGAAGGAAGAAGAAAAGTAGGGTTGATTTAACATGCATGGAAGGTAGGATAAGGAGGAGTAGCAATAGCATGTTGAGGATCTTGAGCATCATTGGAAGGGAAGTTATTGGAGAAGCACTCATTCAAAGGTGGAATTGGGCAGCTTGCAGATGTAATTTTGTCAATGCAATTATCTGTTCCAACTCCGAGACTCAACCTGAACTCTCCATGCCCAATAGGCAATAGGTAATAGGCAACAAAGTCAAAAAGTGTCAATGGCCTTTTATCTTACACGAAAATCATCATTTCTCTAACATCATGCAGCACATGATGATGGTAAAAACTGAAAAAATACAGCAATGGAAATGGGGCAGAACCATGAAACACAGAACCTATTCTCTTGTTACTTCTTTTTCTTTTCTTTTCTTTTCTTTTCTGTTGTTAACTGTTGTGTTGATCTAGCAGCAAGAGATATATGTTTTTTAAGAGAGTCGGGATAAGTATATATTAATATATTTTCAAACCATTTTGTAAGTGGAGTAATTAAGTTATTTTAAAATTGTTTTAAATTTTTAATCTTAAACTTTTATTTTATTTTTAGTTAAAGATTAAAGGTGAGTTAATTTTAAAAGCATTAAATTAAAAAATTAAACTTAAGAGTAAACAATGACACTTACTTTTAAAATAACTTGATATATTTTAATAATAAGTTAAAATTTACTAAAGATTATAAAAATTATAGATTATACATTTAAAAAAAAGTTACAGATTTATAGTTTCAAATAGTATGACGTCATTTTCTCTTTAGTAGAGAATGGTTACAAAAATAAAGATTAAAATGGTAAGTTATATTTAAGTATACAAAATAGAATTTTAATTATTTTAGTTATTTATTTAAAGGTTAAACTCTAAGTTATGTATAAGAATATAAAATAAAATTTTAAAAAATTTAGTTATTTATTTTATAAATATTATGATCTCTTAAAAAAAATCTATCTTCTTTTTAGCTTTCTAAGAGTTAATTTTTATCCGTTTTCAAGCAGATTGTATCAGTATGAAGGTGATTATAAGAAGATAGGTTTTAAATTTTTTAGTTTTATAAACCTTTTATCTTGTTTTAACTTTTTAAATGTTTTGAAATTTCATAGGTTTAATGAGGATGAAAAAAGTGGTATTTCATCTGCATCAATTCCTGACCTCTTCCGATAAAACTTATCTACAATAAAAATTGTAAGCTTTTTTGTGCCCAAACTTGTTTATACATACCAATTTTAATAAAGCTTTAACACATAAAATAGAAGCTTCACCATATCGAAACAACTAACGTTCTTATGTAGAATAATATAACATGGTGTTCATGTTGAATTACTTCTTTATCATGCTAAGTTTTTAGATCATTTAATAGATAAAAAAATTATCTATTTTCCTTACAAATCTTTTACTTTTGTGAAATTCTTTAAAAAAATAAGTGTTTACTTTTTTATATCTCTCTTAGAGAGTTATTACTATAAATTTAATTAACGCGTATTTCTTTACTATAATTAATAGTAACAATTGTAAAAACTTGTGAAAAGTATAACTTATTATTACAAAAATTCTTACTAATTTGTCTCGTGAGAAGTAAAATGAATAAATATTATTAACCTTTTACAATATAATCCTTTTGAAAGTGAAAGTGAAAGAAGTAATCTTCTATATTATAATATAATCCTTTTGAAAAACACACAAGAATAACTAAACGTAACTTAATTGAAGTGAAATAAACTAGCATACTTTCATTATCTTTCATTATCTGTGCTATTGCATATTTTAGAAGTGTTTCAAAAGCATTTCTAAATTTTCTAACTATTTTCTATTGTTTTGAAAGTGAGTATTTTTATCAGTGGTTAATAATATATATAAGTTGAGTAAATTATGTTCTTTTACTATGTAGTTTCATTTTTTTAGTAATTAATAAAAATAACATTTGTAATAAATATAGGAATGATAATAATGATAATATCATTATCCCTATTTTAAAATTAAAAAAAAAAATCTGCACTGTGTTTTTATTTTCCTGTCAACTTACCTCCTTTTTTTCTCTTTTTTTTTTTTTTCTTTCTTTCCAACGCTACCTATGAAGGCAATAGAGTTATTTTTACTTCCGAGTTCGTCGTAACTCAAAATGAGTTAATTCAATTGACTTGGATGGCAAATTAAAAATGTCACTCCAGCTCCATCTTCTAGCTTGGTAGATTAAACAAGTTATTTAATCAAAATATTTAAACGTTAAAAATAAAATAAAAAAGTAAAATATCATAACATAGATATGCAATAATAACGATTTATTAATTACTTATCAGCACATGTTGCTTTGATAATTTATTATGATATTTAATTCAATAATTACATTAAGAAAATAAGTGAAACCCAATTCAATCACCTTCATTACTCACTTCAGTGAGTTTAAGCAGTATTGTCCTATACTCCTAAATCAATTAACTTTTTACTTTTTAAGCTTCTTTTATCTGTCTTTTAATATTATTTTTAAAAATATATTTTTTCTTCGTCTTAATAAAATTGTAATACAATTTATTTTTTTTTGGTTTATTCATCATAATATATACGTGTGTGTGTGTATATATATATATATAAATTCATTAAAAACAATTGACCATAATAATTGGTAAAAGAATAATTGATGTTGTAAATTATAGTTAAATTACAATAAGAATATTTTTAAAATCTGTACTCCTAAATCAATTAACTTTTTACTTTTTAAGCTTCTTTTATCTGTCTTTTAATATTATTTTTAAAAATATATTTTTTCTTCATCTTAATAAAATTGTAATACAACTTTTTTTAAAATTTTTTATTTATGCATCATAATATATACGTGAGTATATATATATATATATATATATATATATATATATATATATATATATATATTATATATATAATTATATTAAAAAAAATTTAATATAATAATTTTTAAAAAAAATATTTATTTTTTATAATATATATATAT
>Ga0099825_1006878_pt1 | contig 14032 bp, 2 predicted proteins | sample SiratroredBW_FD_76838 | JGI IMG/M metagenome (GOLD analysis project Ga0099825, IMG submission 76838) | Root nodule microbial communities of legume samples collected from California, USA - Siratro red BW | ecosystem: Host-associated > Plants > Roots > Nodule | place: USA: California | collected... | reverse complement strand
TCCTGTTGCACGTGGATTAGGGAAACCGAACCACGTTAAATCTTGTGTGTTGCCCGTGTTCCGTTTTTTCTTCTATTCCTTGCAGATTATTTGTGTGTGTTGTTTGTTTAAGACTCATCACTTAGCACAACACAAAGGATATTCCAAGCACATCCTCCTCTCAACACAAGGTGGTCCATCTGCTTGCTTTAGTCTCACATCAGCTACTGCACTTTCACACTGAGATTGGTTCCACGGATATTTCTTTTCATATACCATTCCTTTAATTTTAATGAACATGTCTACAAGAAAATGCCATCCATATGAAAGGCATAATCTTCTCTATTCCTTTTCTAGTGTCTTCTGTTTAGTTAAGAACATGCTGGTAGTCAATACCTATTCCAGAACTACTTCCAGTGACAACATAATGGTTGAAAAATCACCACCCTGCACCAACCCTTCTTTTCTCACAATGCATTACCAAATTCTGAAATCATAAGTCTAATTTTGCTTTCAGAAGCCATTGTGATCTATATTAGTTTTTCTTCCTTGAGAGAGGCTACAGAATCAGTGATTCCTGATATCAAATGGTTGTATAGTATCCCCACTAGCCAGTACAGTTAAAATTTTGAAATTCCCTTTAGAAATACTTTCTCAGTTAAATTATACAAAATTTTGGAATACGATCTTGTGTTTAATTATGATCTGGAGTAGAGATTTATTATATATCCTAATGCCAGAGGGAATGCTTATTATATTGAAATTCCGGGTAATGAAGATGATTTGTTTTCTCATTTGTCTATCTACCTTTCCTCTTTTAATCAGAGTGGACTTGGAAGAAAGATATTTTAAACTGAATGATTTAGAACGAAGATATTATTTTGTGTTCCATTTTTCCTACATCTACATACTCGTAATTGAGAGCTTGGTAAAAAATGTGTGACCAAAGTTTAATTACTATGTAATTATTCTCGTTTTATAATATAATATTTTTTTATCGTATAAATAGTTGTTTTGTTAAAATCCATATTATAATTTAAGATTTTTTTTATCAACCTAAAGATTATAATAGTAATGAACAAATCTGTTATCATTTTAATTTAAAATGTTTTCAATAAAAAATTATTATAAATATAATCATAATAATAATCTAAATATAGATCAATCATATGTAATATATTTATGATATATAGATGATAAATGTATAATAAGTTAAATTTGACATTTATACTACTCTCTAAAATCAAGTTCGAGATAGGAAGGATGGAAAAAAATATTGTATTAATTTTTGAATAGTGTTTAGAAGTAAAACAATATTATATTATGTCATCTAATAGTTAAAAATCATTGTCAAATGCTTACTTTAATTAAAATATTAATTTGATTAATATATTACCTATTTAATTTTAATCTTACTGAGTCACTTACTAAATTCTTTTTTATACTTCAATATCAAGATGTACATATTCAAATAGGTTATTCTTTATTCTTTTATAAATAAATCATTTATCAACTCTGATTTATCAGTTATGGACTTTATAATCCAAATGAAAAGGGTTCTACTTCTGCATGCATATTTTAAATCACAAATAAATGAAGGCTGAAATTTTCGTTTCACGTAAATAACAGAAAGTGTTCAAGACCAATTCCTACGTAGAAAAAGAATCTGATTGATTAGTAAATCATTATACAGACAAATCCTTGTTTCTGAAAGGGATTGATGGTGAAATACTTGGACCAGTAAATAACATGAACCTTGCAATGGAATTGTACCGGCATATGCTGCCTGCTCCTAGTGCTTACCAGTGGCATATCCAAGTTCGGTGCTCATAGCTATCTATAAATAGCCTTCCATTTTATGATAATACCTCAGACACAAATTTGGTTCTGGAAATGTGATATATATAGATCTGCTGTCGAGGAATGAGAGGGCGAAACTCCTTTTTGGCAAGAGAAGCAGAGGACTTGAAAATGCATGCTTCTGGTTTGCCAAAGGAGATTTGCCCTGCCATTTTTTTGACAGTTTCTGAAGGGCGCATTGATTTATCTATTTTCTGTCTTCTGCTGATCAGACATGTTGGTTTCTTGTGGTAGTAGTTATAATATGATATGCCTGTTTATTTAATTAATTTCTTTCTTGTTTACTAAACTGTTTTCTTTTCAATATGTGGCAGATGGATATGAAGGAGTTTCAATTTATGTCACATGAAATGAGAGAAAGATAGCTAACAATCAGAGATTACTCAGACAAAATTGACCAGCATCAGTATCATGGAGCTATTATAAGATGTTTATGCACTATACTGAGATGAGATTGCAAAGATGCTTCAGTTAGGAACTTTCTTTTTCTGCACTGCTAATGTATCTTCTATTAGAGAGCATTGCTGTCCTACTTCTTGTAATCACCAAACTCTAGAAATCTTCAAATGCCAAAATCTCAAGGCAATTATTCCAGTTTAAATAAATTCCACCCGTTATTCAGATCAGATTCAAATGTTTTGCATTTACCAGATAATTAAAGCTCGCGCTTAATTCATTTATGATAACAAAAACTAAAAGGTTCATACACTAAAATTGAAGTGTATCTTGAAAGAATAAACAGACAAATGTGGAATATAGCTTCATGAGAGTAAAGGTATCATTGTGATACAAATTGTTGATAATGCAGAAAATCTGCCAGACAAGATGACCAAGCAGCATCTAATAAGACCGTATATATTTGTTTTATGTTTTTGGTACAATTGATTTTACACCGTTGAAATGATTGAATGTGTGCTTAAATAAACATGATCCCCGGTGTGTAAAATTCGTTTTGCTTGTAAACCAAACAAGCACTTTTCAAGCATTCACTGATGGAACTGGTGGGGTGTTGATGCAGGTAGAAGGACTTGAAAATCTCTATAATGTCCTTTTAAATAATATACAAGTGATATTTCATCTTAATGTTAATAATAAATATTTACATTCCTTAATTTTTTTATAATTATTGTTACTTGTTTTAAAGGATATATATAAAAAATATTATGTTTTTAAAGTAAAAGAAAATTTTGTGTAAATATTTTAAAGTTAGTTCTTTTTTAGTTTCTTCTACTATTGTTTTTCCTCATTTATCGCTTATTGGTCCTTCTAGCTCAAAATTATTACGGTGCCGAAGTTCATATTCTCGTCTCAAGGAGAAGCTTTGCTAGCAGTACAAACTATAAATTTTCCGTTGTTGGAGCTTGAGAAGATGGCGTGGATAATTTTTTCAATGATTATTTATCGTATTTAGATTTTTATAAAGATATTAGCCCAGATGCTTTCATTTAAATTTTGACAATCAAATAAGGAATTCTGATGATTACCTTTTGGAACTTGTAACTAGGCTAAATTTTGCATTTATTTTACATTTGTTTCTGTTCAATTATGAGTTAATGACAGAAAAAGGTCTCGAATAAAAAAAGGCTTTCATCACCTGGTATGAGGCGTTGTAACTCTGGAACATAATTACTTGCTAATACAGTGAACATCCTCAAATGAAAGTCTTAAAAGAGAAGTATCAGTACATCGAGAAAAACTTGCTAATTACGATAATCAACGGAGAGTAATTTTCTTGGTGGCATTGGTTAAAAGAGAGGTATTATATTGGTTTATCATACACATGCATGTGTATTTGATATACAATCTAAACATTTTTTAGATAACTGTAACTTGAGAGCTGGAAATATGTATGAATCTAATGCAATATACTATTTAATCTTGCCCTTCCACATTAGCAACCCCTCACACTATAAAAGGTCACTACTAGCAGAATAAAACTTTAAAAACTGGCCAAGAGCAGAAAGGGTAGTATCGTATATATATATATATATATAATATAGGTATTTAACTTTTCAGTACTTTAGAATAACAATCGTGAAAGGTGCAATAAAAAAGAGAATAAGCTTGGTGAGAAGGAAGATCCAGGGGTTTGTGCTCTCCCTTACTTTTCTCTCCGCTGTGTTCGTTTGTTGACAATTCTTTTTCTCGTTAGATGCAAAAGCGAATTTGAATTATTAATAAAAATGCCAAATTAGCTTCATTTCCATGAAATCATTATCCAAAACTTTTGGTTGTAAAGAGTACCGTTCACTAGATTTAACCTAGTATGTGCTGTTCCCATTTCATTATAGCCAAAAAAACAATATTCTTTGATCTTCGAAATTTTACGATATTAATTGCATGTACCAGCAGTTCTTCTTCATACTTAATTTTCTACAAACTGTAGGCTATAGAACAATTTAAGGGGGTCTCTAATGTAATGGGTAAGGTGGCCAATTCCTTTCCTGTGATTCATACGTGAATAATCTGCACTGTTTAAGGTAAAATAGAGTACAGAGAAAAAAAAAAAAAAAAACTTTATGAAGCAGACCTTTAAAACCAATGGATTTGAGAAAGAGGAATCTAAAAGCATCAATTCATTACTTTGATTGTTCAACATGTGACTTCAAATCACATGAAATAAAGAAACTGACCAAGAGTCAAGTGTTTTAGGCACATATGATTGATAAGATGCTTCCAACTGTAGTGAGCATTTAGTAAGGTTGGTTGAAGGAGGAGCTTTATGACAGCAACGCAGACAACAAAGAAGTTCCCCGAGGATAATCCGTGGCATATACCAGTACAAGAAAAATGGTTAAAATAAAAGGTAAGAAGCTCCGAAGGAAGGAATAATAGGAGAATAACAGTTACTGCTGCAATCTGCTTTTCTGCCTGAGAAGAAGCCCGACCATTCAGTATCATACGTTGCTTCACAATCCTTAATTAGACAGCATTGGTTATTCCAAATTATAAATTTAAATCTACAACTTCCGTTTGAAGTTTTTCTTTTATTTTTCAGTCACTTCAATTATTAATACTGGGTTTTAGTTTAGCAATTACTGCATGAAAATGCTCTCAACTAGGCTTCTCGAATAACCACGAACGATGGGATTAATCTTAAGTTCATAGGATTTGAAGAAAATCTGCCATGGGAAAAAAATTACACTTTTGGATCTGTTGGATAGCGAATTATGAAAGATGGTATGTAAAAAGTTAGACAAGATAAAACAAAATAATGTTGGGAAAATTTTGAAATAACGTACTTTAAGAAAAAAAATATATAGAATTCAAATTTTCGTATATATAAATTAAAAAAAAAGGCTTTTAACAATTATCCGAAGAGGATCTTTAGTCAAACCTAGCGTAAGACTTATACATTAGTGAGCTTATAAACTATAAGATTGAAGTTAGAGACCGAAAACTTACAACTTGATTAAATTAAAAATGTTTTGGTATAATTTAATAATAAAATTGTTTTGATAAATATAAATTTTTAGTTATTTGAGATAAAAAAAAAAATCGAGTAAATTGGTGAAGGCGGAAATTAAAAAAAGGACTGAATTGCTTAGAAGGTAGTTTAGTTGCATCCTCTTTCCGCTGCATTTTTGTTTCTATTTCACAGAAGCGTACGTTCTCATTTTGCAGCAAACATTTTTTAGTTTTATCTCAATGCCCCTTCATTAAAACAACTCTTACCTTTGTTTGATTTTATGAAAATGGAGTGGAAGGAAATTAAAAAAAATAAAAAAGGGTAAAAACTAAAATTTTATCATTTAAAAAAAAGAAATGATTTCAGAGGACTTAATGAGAAATATTTTCTTTGCTGATAAAAAAAAAATAATTTCTTCCAAAATGTAGTGAGACGGGAGAGAAATGTTCTCTTTCATTAGTTTAATGTTTAAAATTTTTATATTTCTAAAAAACAATAAACATTTTCGTTGAAAAATATTATATTGATAATTATAAAAACATTTTTATAATTAAGTTATTCTGTATTCTCTTTTGAATTCATCTAAACATAAAAGAAAAGTTCTTCACTTACTTTCCTTCTAATTCTTTCTACTCAAACAGTATTAAGCACTCTTTTACTTTTATCACTTTTTGTTTTTGTTTTCATCTCTCGTTCTTCATCCAAAAAAATTCCACAGATTAGAATACTATGTCGCGGGTAAGGCACAACCGTAAGGCACAACCTAAAAAGTTATTTGAACTTTTGGAATATTTTCACAACTTAAAATTAAACTTAAGAAATTAACTCTTCACTTCTTTTTGCTTTCAGAAAATGTGATATTATTTCTTTTTGTTGTAGTTTATAAAGAATTGTTAGATATAATCATAAAAAGAGTATAAGAAAAAGCGTAAAAAATACTTGATATATATATATATATATATATATATATATATACGTGTTTGTTAATATTCAAATTATCACTACCTATTTCGAAGTAATTTGGAAGCAAATTTGGTTTTTATTTTGTTATCCTTATTGATTGTTATGAGTATTTGAGACTCTGTTCACATTTTTCAGTAAGTGTACAGAGTCAAAGATTTATAAAGTAAGGATGTCAATCCTACCAAAAAACAGTTTTGCTATCAAATCTCAATTTCACAACTCACTAAGCAATTAAAGGTTTCAAGATGAATTGAGAGTAATTTAAATTAATAAACAATAAAGACAATTAAAGAATAAATAACAATTAAAAAAAATTTAAGATCTAGAAGGACTCTGGAATTGAACTTCATTTATCTCTCTCATTAATATAATTCATATATTTTGGATTTGATAATAAAATACAATATTAGTAACTACTATTGATGCACATATAATAATCATTATTTACACTCATTCCTCTGATATGAAATTCATAAGATAATTTCTAAACACTGATCCCTAAGCTATTTAATAAATTACCCTACCATTAAGAACAGATGTTATAGCAATCAATGCACTGAAACCTATCCCTAGTATTGCAATATATTGGTATTTTCATCTAATTCAGAAACTCAAAAGTACTTTCCAGTTAAATTCAAGAATCAAGATCAAGACTCTATTAATCAGATAAAATCTAGCATTAAGTGCAAAATGAAAATACTAATGAAGTAGAAACTCAATATTATATTTAAAATCACCAAAATACAAATGAGTTCAAAAAATTACATTCAATCCCAAAGATGAAGAATTTAGCTACTCATGGTAGCCATTACAAACTAATGAAAGGAAGATTGCAAGAGAATCTTGATTATAGTCATCTACCTCCATCCTCTAGGTCTTGATGCCTCCCAAAATCTTAAAAATTTCCTTTTAAACTTAGTTTTGGGCTTAGGTTAAGTGACTTTTCTCTTCGACTTTTTTTCTATTTTAAACTTTTTATTTCTTTTCTTCATGAATCTTCCAATCCATCAAATTCTTTTTATACCTGAAATTTCACAATAATTGAGATTAAATTATTTCCTTTAACTCAATATTCAAAACATAAATTTAAATTGGGAGTAATTGCTATTTTAAATAATACTTAAACCCACAAGTACTCAATATTTTACATATATAAAAATACTCAAAATTGGTACTTATCAGTCTCTCATAAGTATTTTACACTTATTTAACACCTAAAAATAATATTATTTTATTAATATATAATATTTTATTATAAAATGTAGATGTAATGTGAGTGTATTTTGGTTTATTTTGTGAAATGTCAAATTATATTTGTTATTTTTTTATAGTCTAATATTTGTTAGGAAAAGAAGTTTGTATGTTATTTTCGGATCATTCTAAAATTATTAAGCTAATTATGGAATTCTATTTAACAGTATATATTATATTTTGAAATGAAAAAGAAAAAATTATTTTTTTATTATGTTTTGGTTCATTCACAGTTACAGAACACGTTTTTTTTTTTTTTGAAAAAAACAACGAAAGATGAATTAATAATAACACTGTATGGATGCTCTAATCATATTACAAAGCATAAGTTCATCTTTCAACAATTTACAACTTGAATAAGTAATTATTACTAATATAACCCTATACAAATATCAACTTAACAAAATGGAACTACACTGCATCTAATTTCATATCAAGAAAATCAACTATCTAATTTCATATCAAGAAAATCAATTGTATAAGGAAGTGAATTATATGATAACAAAAAGTCTGATCCTAAGTACATTTCTCTTATCTCTTATGCTGCAAACAGATCATTGCGGGAAGCTCATTGATTGAAAGTAAATCATAGTTTTTTTTTTTTTTTTCAGAGAACGTTTAGACTGCCTTTCGTTTTACTCCCAACTTAAATTCCATGCATACCATCAACCGAGATCTCTGGTAATTCTCTGGTAATTCTCTGGTAATTCTGCTACCTTGTAGTGGCCAACCTACAATCTCATTATTGAGACAAAATGTGATTTAGTTTTGGAATGATTTTATACGAACAGTATTTTTTTAATTTTATATTAAAGTGTTTAGTATTTTTTTCTCTACAAATTCATGTGAGACATAAATTCGTTACACCAAATTTATTTTGAAAAAAAAAACATGTGAAGCTAAATTAAATTCATAAAAAGAAGAAACAGAACAAAATATATATAAAAAAAGAAAAATCAACACAAGAGTTAGAAGAGGTTTATACTTTGTGTTTGAAAGTAAAAAAAAGAAAGAAAACAAAAAAATGAGGTAACCAAACCCTTCTATTATTTTTTGTAGTATTTACTTTAAGAGGTTTTTTAGTAACTTTATAAATCTCTTTCTTGATCTCTCAAATCTTTTAGACATCTGAAGATACTCGCTTAATTTATTTGAATTACTAATATATGCTTACTTCATTGACAATTTTTCTTAAACTTAGAAGAAAGAATTCGAAAAACTGGATTACTCCAATATCTTCTTATGAGTGAGAATATTAAGAGAAGGTAAAAGTAAAACACATTGAGTGAACGTGTAAAATGCATGATGCATCAAGTATAACCTAGTTTCAGCCAATGTTGCAGGAGAATTGCTGGGCAAATCTCCTTTGGCGGGTTGCTCAGTGTTGCATGGCTTGTGGTGGTGATACCTGCCAAAGAGAACTTGCCCTGTAATGCACCCACAACAACCTGCACACATGCATTTCATACAGAGCATGCCTGCTCATGGCAAAGTTATTTATGCCTTCCTAATGGGTATATCCTATGGAACAATGCCATCCATACGGTTTTATTCCTTTCTCTACCAACCAACCCTTTTCCAAAATTCATTTCAGTACATAATATTTGAAGTAGACTTCACTCGTATATTCTATCAGATTTCTTCCTGCCCTTTACATTAATACATTAATATTTGAATTGTTTGAACAATTTTTTATAAATTATACTTGTATTTTCTTTATCATATAAGAATAACAAAAATTGCATTTATCTCCTCAACTATGTTATTGCATTGAGAACATATCACATTATAATTTTAGAATAGATATTCATTATCTTTCTTTAATAAATAAAATGGCACTTAGATATCTTAGTTATTAAATAAAAATCTATGTCTTTATATTTTAATAAATGGGGTCTTATATTTAAATAAAATGCATTTATCTTTATATTTTAATAAATGGGATATTATATTTAAAAATCCATAGTACCAGCTGTATTTTCAAGTATGGGATTTAATCATATAACTTACATTTTCCCTATCTAGTTGTATTCATGTGTCCTTGGTGTCTAGAGAATATATATTTTCTTAAATTGCTAATAACTTTTATGTAAAATATGAATTATTATTTAAAATAAATTTGATCTAGCATATTGTAAGAGCTTGAAACTAGAGGAAGCAGAAGTTCTTTTTAGTTATGTAATAAGCATATTAGATATTGTAGGAGGAAAGATAATAATAACCTATGTAATAAAGGTAACGCAATCATAACATTAAGTTCATTTTTCTCTTAGCAGAACCTAATCAAATCTCCAAGGATCAAAGTCCAATGTCGACCTTTCTCTTTCCTTTGACATTTTAGGCTTAGGGTGATCAACCAGAATATATGGTTTTAGATTTTCTGATTTCACATGAACATGATTTATTTATTTATTTGTGTTTGAAGTCTTAAGGAATCTGAATATTGCGGGTAAGGAAAATAAGAGTGTAAATAGAAAGAGAATAAGCGATGAATTATGCTACGAGAAAGAGAAGATACTATGGACATACTTGTATGCACAATGTGAGCCATCAAATACAAGGACATCGTATTTATTAAAATTATTAAACTAAATAAATAAATAAAAACAAGTAATAAAAATAAATAAAAAATAACCTTAAAATTTAATCTTAAAAAAACTTTCTCTGAACATGTACACGAAGCATGTTCTCTCTGTCTTGGACTGCACGAATTGCAGTTTAATTAACTAGCTAATGTATGCATTGACTATCCACATTGTAAGTGCAGTGTACTAAAAATATGAATCCATTCAAGTTGAAAACTAAGTGTATCCTCTTATGTAGCAAGAGTTTTTTTTTATCCTTGCATAGAAATAATATTGAACATGCCATTTAGGACTATATTTTAACCTTAAAATTAATATTTTCTATACTTACTCCATTCTTAATCTTTGTGCTGTTCAAGATTTTTACATATTAATATTTATAAAAATTTTAATTTAAATATCCTCATTTATTATTTTCAAAATTTTATATTATTTTAACTACTTTTTCAACACAAATTCCACTATAAAATAATATTTATGCTTTGGTATAAGTACCTTGTAAAATAAAAGTTCCTAATTATAATATATCCATATATATATATATATATATATATATATATATATATATATATATATATTATAATTTTTTGAATTTGATAAAAGTATTATATAACTATTTTGTTATATTTTCTTATCTCTATAAGTAGTTAGTCATTTACTCGTTTAGAAACTCTAACTAGGGATAGTCTTGAAATTTTTTTTAATACATCAATAATTTTGTGAAACAAAACTAATTTAAAACTCATTGTTTTTCTAAGATATCATATAAAGCGAAACTGAATACTTCATGTTCAATTCACCAAAAGTGTAAAAGACTATATAAGTATGATTCGGTAATACGGCTACGGCATAACAAAAATATGTTGACTGAACAACTCAACTCAAGTATATTTTTGAGATCAAAGTATTTTTGGAGCGTTTTGAAAGTTATTCTGAAACATTCAATATACACCAACATTTGTGTAAAGTTTTACACACTGGAGCTTCCTTGTCTAAAAATATTCGGTCGTTTGGAACCATGCACTAAACTATAATATATTCTTCTGAATTTTTCTGAATGAGTTAAACATCATGAATATTTCTGAATATGTCATCATGGAAGCAAACTGAACGATATGAACTAATTTCCAGAGAAGTAGTAATAGAAGATTGCTGAGAATTTGGATTCTCATTGAAGAAAATGCGAATGTATGAAAAGCAGAAGGGAGACATGCATGCCATGCCCAGTAATGCATGCAGCCTTAGCTAACACATATAGTGGAATTTCATTCTACTGCCATTAATGTTTTTTACAACTGGTAAGAAAAGAATCAGCATATCCTATGGAACAATGCCTTCATTATATTCTTCTCCTTAGGATTTCCTTTTTGCTGAACCTTTCTTAGTTCGTTTTATTTTATCTTTTTACACTGAGCATAATTGATCTGAAATTCCAAGTTTATGATAGGCTAATTTACACACACACATATATGTAGAATGTTGATGTCAATATTTCAAACATTTCTTCTGCTTTACATTAGTTTTTAAGGAACCATTTTAGTGTTGAAAGTATTTTTATATAGGAGAAAACTTATCTACAGGATTTTTGGTGTTGCTATATGATCATAATTAGAGTTTTATTTTAATATATATAATATATTTAATAAAATTTAATTATTAAAATAAAACGTTAAATTTAATCTGAAAATAACATTAACCATATCTATAGTAACGTTATATTATTATTTTTTATATAAGTGATTATTGTCATAACACAATACTATTTAAAAAAAAATTGTCTGGGAGGATTATATACAAATTAAAGTACATAAATCACTACTCAATTATAATTATAGCCGAGATATTTCTTAATTATTTAATCTATAAAATACTTTTAATTGCTTTCTAAATAAAGTGAGGGGTCCACATTAAAAGGTGTGGACACACTGATCCCAACAGAATTAAAAAAAAAAATTATATATAACTTTTTAAAAAATGAATTAGGTATTACCCCAGCTTATTGATTGTATTACTTCTGAAATTAGTATTAATGACAATGAAATTTTATAAAATATAGTAAAAGTATGAAAATTTCTAAAATTATACTTATAATTGTACAGACTATATTTACATTTATTAATAACAAAAAATAAAATAAATGGAAGCATAAAAATACTTCAATCCGTATTAAAAAAAAAAACAAATAGTCTTACTAAGCCCCCTCATTTGACCTTTATCCTGAAAGATTTTTTTTTTTAACAACCTTACTTTTCACGTATAATATATATATATATATATATATATATAAAAGTATTTATATGTATGACTTCTACTTCTCCCTTCAAATGTTTATAACATTATTGTTAAGGGAAAAAGAATATTATTAAACTAACGCAATACTCCTATGTTAATTTCATTATATATATTTATTGATATTTATATATTATTTATTAAATATAATAAATTTAATGTTGACATATGTATCTTAAATTTATACTTTTTTTAATTAAATTTGGTTGAAAATTAAAATAATTACATTTGGATTTGTACAAAATGAAAAGTGATAACCCAAAATTCTTATAAAAGTTTCTAAGACCATAACAGTTGAAGCTTTTAGATGAAACACACACACAACATTCTACAAGAAAGATTAAAAAAATCTGGTTACAGGGGTAACGAGAAAATGCATAAATTATATATATAACTTACTGAAAAGGTATGCTGATACACGAGGAGGAAATTAAATTTAGCTAAATGTCATAAAAGTACTTTTCAAATCATATCTTCTTTCTTAGTATACTTGAAACAATATCATTCCGGCTTCACACAACTCAAAGCAGAAATAGATAATGTAAACTAGCATAAACATCACTGAAAAAATGCAAGGAAAAAATGAAAAGAGAAGAGCATATGATATTATATATAGCATGCAGGAGAATCACTGGGCAAATCTTCTTTGGCAGGTTGTACACTATGCATATATAAAATTTGAGTAAGATAGTGTAATAAACTGCCAAAGGAGAACTTGCCCTGTTATGCATCTGCAAGTGGGAAGGTATACCAAGTAAATGGCCATTGGAAATGTTATTTATGGCTTCCTAGAGTCAGCATATCCCTTCGAATTATGCCTCATTTTCTACTGCCTATGACCTTTCGTATGGTTTTGTCTAATCCTTTATGAACCATTTTTTTAAAGTGAAAAATCAAGGTAAGTTTAGAGGTGAAACCTTTCTTTCCAGGTGTCATAGCTTCCTCAAAATTTATTATTTTTATTTGGAATTCAGCTTAGTGAATGTATAGTTATTATATTTTATGCAAATAAAAATATTGACTTTTTAACTGTTTTCAAAAAAGAAAATCATATATTTTCCTTTCCTGTCATGTAACAATAATTCAATAAATTACATATTTCATTATTTGGATTTCAATTGTCATATTACTAAATTTAGTTGTGGCTAAAGGGGATGTGAATTTGGTTCTTAATTTGCTTGCAAAAGCTCTTAAATAAGATGAATAGCACATGAAAATTTTGATTGATTGTATACCTTTGTTAAAGGATCCATTCGTTCATTATACATTTTAGTTCAATTTTCACATCCTTTTCAAAAGCAGGTCATTTTTTTCATTAAATTAGTATTTCTTAAATAACTCATTGTAAAGTTGTTTCCAGAAATATTATAACGTAAGAAATATTCGAAAGAATATTTCCAGATACATGCCAGTGTGCTGAAAAAAAAAACAGATACGTGTCAATTAATTAATGGATTGATATGTAAATAAACATATTATAAATGATCAAATATTTTGCTTGTAAAGGTTTTTTGATGAAAAAATTCGAGCATTTCTATTTTTTTTTTTTTTTTTCAATATAAAAAAAAATTTTTTTTATTTTTTAAATTTTTTTTTTTTTTATTTTTTTTTTTATTTTTATGTATGTTAAAGTGTTTTTTTTTTTAAAGTGATTTTACAAATGATGATTTTTCCAGTAAAGTTTTCATAGATAATG
>Ga0099825_1006876_pt1 | contig 14036 bp, 5 predicted proteins | sample SiratroredBW_FD_76838 | JGI IMG/M metagenome (GOLD analysis project Ga0099825, IMG submission 76838) | Root nodule microbial communities of legume samples collected from California, USA - Siratro red BW | ecosystem: Host-associated > Plants > Roots > Nodule | place: USA: California | collected... | reverse complement strand
TATATATATATATATATATATATATATGTATATACTAATGTTAAAAAAAACATGTTATCTGTTATTCAAGAAAAATGAAAATTTAAATGAAAAGGGAAATTAAAAATAAAAAAAGGTTGGCAAGTAATTGAGTCAAGTAAAGAAACAACCTAACAAAAGTCTAGTAATAAGCATTTTTAAATACCAATACATTAACAAGTCCTAATTGAAGCCGTCTCAACGTCTACACAGTCCATACAAATCTTAATTGTTTGTTCAACCGTCCCTTTCACCTTTTACACCAATGAAATATGACAATTACTTTCTGTACTATATATATTTCTTTGACCTGCATTATATCACTAATCGAAATAATTGAAATATTTATTGGGTTTATAATTCAATGGCTTTCAGATTTAGAATTCTGAAATTTATTTCTTGAAAACACTTTTAAAATATAAATCTTACATTCAAAAATATATTTTTCTAGAATATACTTTTTAGAAAATATTTTCTAGAAAGTAAATTTTATATTTTGAAAATTATATTTCAAAAAACATATTTTAAAATGTAAGATTTATATTCCAGAAAATATTTTTTGGAAAACATATTCCAAAAACACTTTTCTTTTCTGGATTTGAAATAAAATGTTAAAGATATTTATAGTATTTCCGAAGCAGATATGGTGCATCTTTGAATTGATATGGTATAGGAGGTAATTGCCATGAAATAAAGATGCATGCCCATATCTAGATTAAGGCCCACAATACCTCAATCAATATAATCTCTCAAAATGTTATGTTAATATTGATGATTTTGCACAAGTTCAAGAACAAATATCTACCTGTGATTTTGTGGTCACAATTTCATTTCTGTGAATTAATGGAAGGTTATCAGTTCAAGTCTCCATGTTTATACTAATAATTATTTATAGGAAAAAGGATAAAAGAAATAGTGATGATGAGAAGAGATTGCAGGTGCACACTGTTACACTCCAAACTAATGGGAAAATAGAAATATCTAAGATTGTATCACAAGAGAAAACGATAGAGTAAGCTATTCAAAGTTTGAAACAGGTTTATGCCATAAAGACAGCATTGAAAACAAGTACAGAGGGTACAACGCAAAATTTTTTGGAACATAGTCTATAAATTCTGAATTTCTAACTCAGACCTTATAAATTTGATAGACATTTCAAGTTGCCTGAGATTTAAATTTATGAATAAAGTCCTCTATCCTCCTATTAAGATCCTCATTTGACATCTTAGAAAACTCATTTTCTTGTTCAACGTTTGCTTTTACCTTCACAGTCTCTGATCTATGCATCATCTCCACTCTCTTCTCATTCACTACATGCTTCACTCTATTGGATCTATCAGATTTACTTCGCCGGTAAATTCTCGCAGGAGTTGCTTTCTCCGCAATCTTTCCATTACCCTCATGCAAATGAAGTGTTGGCCTTTTCTCACTTGGTTTCATAGGCTGGTGTATTGCCACAATTTCAAGTACACGTTCTGGGATATTTTGATCAGAGACAGTTTCTTTCTTCTCCTCTAACAACTTACACCCCACCTCTTGTTTGGGATTAATGCATTGTTTATAGACTTGTTCATCATATTTGGGTACGTATGAGGAGGCATAGTTTCTTGCTTGACTATGCTGCACGTACTCTTCGTAGAGATCTTGTTTTTTTTTGGATGAAGAGAATGCTCCATAGTCAGCAGCAATGATGAGAATGAGGGTGTTGGACATGAAAAACCAAAAGATGTTGTTGTTGAGGAGAGAATAGGGAGATAGGTTGAAGGTATAAAAGACACATATGTAGATGAAAAGGGAGAGCATAGAGGCAAATAAAGATAGATTTTTTGTTCTAGGGGTATGAACTTTTGCTTTGTAATCTTCCTCTAGATATAGTGGTTTGGCCATGCAGGAGTTTTAGGGAAGTGACAGCAGTGTGTGAAGCTTGCTGAGGCCTACTTAGAGAGTGTGTATAAATTGAGGTTTGGTGGGAGTTTAAATGAGTTGTGTAGAACTTATACATATAATGTTTGATTCATGATGATTAAGCATCAAATGATTAATCCCTTACAAATACAAATATACCCTTATAGTGACAAGTGTTGTTTCCATTGGATCATTTGAATGATGATCCAATAAAATGTCGAACAAAAACGTGCCAGCTAATTTGGAGAATAATTTAAACCATATGATGTGTTTGAGTTGAATACTGGCTCCATCTGTATTTGTTAATAACATGATACATGAATTATCTCAATTATCTTAGTTCGGTTAAGTGGAAAAATATACGTACGCACTAAATTCACGGAGGAAGAATGTGTTATTCAACTATATATAAATATAAAAATTAATAATGTATTCAGAAATTACTGGTACAATTGACATGATATCTATAGAATAGCTACCAATATATATCTGCGTACCTTTTGGCCTCTGGTTTTAGGTAATTCGGCTTAGTTTTCTCTCAATTATTTTACATGATAGCTATGCAAACTAAAAACTATTGCCAATGAAAATGAAAAGGAATTTGGCAACAAGAGGAAGTCAAATAATCATAACGTCATGCATGATAAGTTAGCAGTGATTGTTCAAAGGCATAACAAAGTTTCCCTAAGTCAAGTGTTGATTCAGCAATTATCAGGTTCTTATATATAATTAATTTAATGGACGATATCAGACCCAAACTTTATACAAAGCAAGCCGCAAAGTTATTTTTATAAGTTAATTAAGTTAGTAATATGTGCTTGTTTCATTACCATTGGATATGGGCTTATGTATTGTTTTCTGAACATTAAAATAAACAGAAACCTGTATGATGAACAGGACTATATATAGAAGTTCATAGCTTGAGGAATTCTGTAGAATGTGTATATACATGGGAGATATCGATGAGCCTACGCATTTCATTATTATATAATTCGCTCATACATCATATCTATTAATTGTCATAATAGAATTCTCTGTGATGTTTGTTTTAGATTTTTATTAAAGTTTATAATATATATTAAGTAGATCTTGTGTATAAACGTATATGCAAATCTAAATATTGTGCAAGATACACGAACGGATTCTTTCTCTCATGTAGCCATCTCTTGACATATCTTGTGTTAAGTTTTTGGTTACTATCATAAATGATAATCTTTTGTCTGTAAAAGTATCAGTTTTCTTAAAACATTTTCTCCTTGGTTCCCATGGTGGATAAATTTTAATCAATGAGAACTGAATCTAGCTTAAAAACTTGAGTGAATTTATTATGATTTAACAAAGAAAATAGCCATAACTATCTAATTCAAGTAAAGTTTCTGCTAAAAAAGAAATAGAAATGATTCCTGTAGTAGTAGCTAGCCGTGAAAGTGAAAGTCACGCAAATGATTGAGGCAAATGTTGGAACGTGTGTGAATATGACATGACCCACATAGACACTTGTGCGATGAAACGAGATCTTGAGACTCCTATGAATCATAAACAAGATGACTAGTTATAGATGGTGCCTAGGTGGCTAGCTAGGTGTATCTTTATCCGCAGGATTCTTGAATTATGACAAATAAACAAAAACCAAAACCTAAGCAATCATTTACTGAAGTCTGCGTAACTCATGCTCGTCGTGGACAATATAATGGTTTTTGTGGGTCCTTTCCAACAACTCTTCTCGTTTTTATAAGGTTCAAGGCTTAGCACATGTAGCATGAAACCTTAAAATGACCCACAAGTGGCACAATCTCCTTGAGCAGCCCTAAGGTTTTGGGTCCCAATTGACTTAGTCATTTACCGTCTGTGCCAAAACACCTTTGCTTTGCTTCACCAGTTTAAATATAGTTACACCCAACATCAAGATGGTGACATTAGATTGTGTGGCACACATATCTTGAAACTTTATTCCATAAACAATTGTAAAATAAAAGGTTCCTTCAATTCATAGTTCATATGCTTAAAATCTCTTCAATACTTCTGCTTGGTGCTGGTTTTGAAAATCACAACTAATGGGGTCTTATGGATTGAGTGATAAATTAGGTTGTAGTTGTTCATTTTTTTACTTCAATGTTGGGGAGCAAGAATTGGTGGGTTAGAATTGGTAAAAGCTTTGTCGTTTTAGAATTGGTTAATTATCTCTTTCTTGCGTGATCAAATCATCAAAAAGATTATGCGTTAATTATAAAACTACATTTAATAGAAATTTGTAGTAACTGGGGGAACAGACCAAGGACAGGAAGATAAAGATGTGGTTTCGTCTGTTTCATTGATGTTTAGTCCATTGTATCTATCTCATGAAAAAGAAGGCCACCGTGATTTTCGGTTTTACTCGGTGATCGGATTGATAAGATTTTATTCACAAATAAATTATTGTGTTTAAAACTTCACCAAAAATGTTTTAAAAATAGTTTTATTTCTTCTCACTTCATGACTCGATATTTTATTATTACATTACATTATAGTATGTTTGTTTTACTTCTTTTTGTAAAGAGGAAGAAATGAAAGAAGAAAAGAAACTTCTTTTTATTACTTTAGAGAAAAGTCTTTTACATAAGAGAACATGGTGAGATTTTACGAGTAGACACATTTGACACATTTGTTATTTATGTTTTGTTTTCTCAAAATGAATTTAGGGGAGTGAAAAAATATAAATTTAAGTTCAAAGTAAGGTTGTTTGATAAAAATATATGATTGGTATTTTAATTTTTTTAATTGATAAAATTTTAAGATTACAAATTTATCTTTGGGTTAAAAAATAATTTAAAATATGTGATCGATGAATTATTATCTTTTAGTGGATAGAATTATAAGATTACCAATTATTTTAAAATTAAAATTAAATTATTTTTTTTATTTTATAAATTTATTTTGATTATTATTATAATTTTTTAATTTTATTATAAGTATTATGTTATATATAATTAATTATAATTATTTTATTATAATATAAGTGAAAAAATATGGAAGTTAGAGATACACTTTACTATTTGAGTTGCATCCTGTTACAGTTTAATTTTAAACATTTGTAATTATAAATATTTTGTAGTGTGTAACTCAAAAATAAAAAAAAAATAAAAAAAAAAAACATACATAATTGATTATGTGTATCAAATAATAAATATCCTTAGAAATTGTTTACATAATCAATTACTATAATTCATCATGCCTCAAAATTTATACATCATGATAATTGATTATGCCTCAAGGTTTCATTGCTTCTAATATAGGCACCATAAACCACTGCAGCTGGACCGTTGTTCTTCACAACACCACAACTAACATCACAAGCAAGCACATGGCCTCCCTACCAAGAACGTATTTGGTAAAGAAGCAAAATTATATATAAGAACCCCATGCAACCACATACAAGTATACAGTTACAATTAGTCAACTGATATTTCCCGTAAACTTATGATAAGATTCACTACTATTAGAAGTTTATCTCGAAAACGATTAAAAGCGACTGTAAATAGAAGTTTAGTGAGAAGGTCAATAACTTGAAAACGAGAAGGTAGATGTGTCAATTGTAATCTCTTATTCTAAACATAATTACAAAAAAAAGTGTAAATCTAACTCAAAATGCTTCGAACCTAAGTGCATAATTGGATTGTAGCAAGCAACACAACTCCAAGGTTGTTATAATATATTTTTTGCATTGGTGAAGAAATGTTGAGTTTAGTGAGAAGTGATTTTTTTCAAGTAATTTCTGTCAAAACTGCAACAACACTTTTAGTACTCTTCTTTTGTGTTGTTACAAAATATAACTTTATGCTTGTGAGAGGATCGGGAGATGACCTTGGAGATAAGATAAACACAATACTAATTATTGATTTTTCAGTCATAAAGATAAGATGTCCAAACCACAGAATTCAATAAAATGTTCATGATTGATTGTTCATGCAAGATAAGGTGATATGTGTTTAATTGACTTCTAATGATTTTCTTAAGAAATATGCATGTAGACAAACTTTATTATAAGAATTTATTACATTAATTTTACTTATGATGATGACTAACAATACATATATCAACCTAATTACATTAATTATAATTAGAGTTATATTTTATTTCAATTGAATTTATTTACTAAAAAGATGAGAACTTATTTGGTGAACCATGTATAAAAAAAATCATGATGCACACGCTTTTATAATTTTATTCAAATTCTAATAATTTTGTTAATTGTGATTGAATATATGATGTATTAGTGACTCATGACAGGAAAAATATATCATAATAATAACAACTTATTATAATGGTTGTGATCTAATTAATGTGATATTTTTATAATAAGCAATATGTTTATTAGATTGATTATAATTAAAATTCATGTGTCAGACCAAAAGTTTTACTGGAATGGAAGTTAAGGACAATATATATAAAATTTCAGACAGTTTTTAGTAACAACTACATTGGAAGTTCAAATTTCAAAGCCATCATTAATTAAGATGAAGTGAATCCCAAGGACTCAGCAAAAATTTTAAAGGTAGTCCAAACTTAGTTATCCGTCCCTCACAATGGTCGTGGTTACTGGTTCGTTCGTGCATGTCATTAATGTTTTTCTCTGCCCCCAAGTATATCACTCCTGCACTAGCAGTGCTCTTACATGCAGATTTTTTTTAATAAACATATAAGTAATTTGTGTTTGTTTTAGTATTGAGCAAATGATAAATTGGAGTCTCCAAAAATTATTTGGTAATAAGATAAGTGTAAATTCACGAGGTTTTATTTCATTCAAATTTGGAGATTATTCAATTACTTTATTTTTTGTGTGTCTGGATTGATCCCACCCTTTATTTTGGTTTTGGAACTGTCTAAGCTACGTGGTCATTCAGACTGCACCATAATTTGGACTACTCAAAAGATTCGTTCGTCAAATTATAGTACTCATTTATCTTTTTTAGAATATTGGAAGAGCATCATAAAAAATTTCACAAAAAATGGAGGTGCTTGAAGATGAATTAAGCATGGTTCTCCTGAAAGTGACCCATGTCAATGTGGACCACTAAAAGATACGATTGATGAGTATAAAAGGTTCACCAAGTTTCATTATTTATTCGTTTGTATTTCCTTTTTTTTTTTTTTTTTTTTTAAATTTTTTATAACATCAATTTACATTTTTACCCTACTAAGATTTGCAGGGGCTTACACGTGGTTGGTGGGAGAACTCAGTTATACTTATACGATGATCTCTAATTCCTTAATAATATTACATTGTATTTAGTAAGTTGATTTCAGCATTATAAATAGCCTTCAAAGTACACAAGGAGACAGACAACAACAACACGGCATGCTATTCCCATCAATACAAACTCCATAATTTTTAAAATCAACATTTTATTTTTTGCATTGGTAACGTCTAGAATGTCTATTTTCCAAATCTTCTCAGAACAGTTTTTATGAAATTTTTTATATATGATTTTTAGAATATGATTTTCAAAACAGAAATTTTTATAATAAGATTTTTCAAATAAATTTTCCGAAATAAACTTTTTAAAACATATTAAATACATTATAGGATAGGCTTTCACAAGTAGAATTTTTAAAACAAACTTTCTAAAACTTATGAGATATTTTTTTAATGATTTTTTCAAAAACAGGGTTTTTTACTAAATTTTCTGGAACATATAAGATTCATTCTTTAATATAATTTCTAGAAAATTGTTCTTGAAACATACATAACATCTTTTAGAACGAGTTTTTTTAAAACAACTCTCTCTTTATTTTTTTTCTTCTTAAAGAGTGTAGTGGCAATGAAACATGAAGATGTAGTAGGAGATGCAATGCCTATAGAGCTGGTACAGCGATGAAGGATATTTCAGTCTTTTTATCTTAATATGAGGTGCAGTTGGTAATTATGGGATACAAAAAGAAAATGCCAATTTCCAATACAACATCAAACCCAGATCACTGATTAAACATGTAAAGTCAAACCTTGAAACCTACAACTGTCACGAAAATGGGTCTCAAACCAGAATCCACAGCCTTCCACCGCCTACAATTACCATTACGATTGCCACACCAACTCTAACATTTGCCTTTGACCACCACCTTCAATCGCCACTACCAGAGCTGTGGAGGTACAGGAAGATATCATGGAGGTGCAGGAAGAAGCTCTCCCTTCCTTATTCTCGGGCCTTAGTCCATCATACATCGGAGCCCAAACAAAATATCAAGTTTGATAATCTTTTAATATTTTACATTAAAATAAATTTGTAGTAACTAATTTTCTTGAGCATTATGCAAACATTTAAAAAATTAAAAATAAAACATACAAGGATAAAAGTATTATTCTATTTCATTATGATAAAACCATGTATCTTAAAAATATATTAACATATTATATTTTGAATAATAAAGATTTTATTTTATTATATAGGAATAAAATTTAGATTTTAAAAATAAAAATGAAATAGATTATTTGACAATGTTTACGTTTTTATTTTATTATATGTTTATATTTAAATTAATTGAACTCAATTATTAATATATAAGAAAATAAAAAAAATGTGAAAAGCATAAATGTGAGATACAAACGATAACGAAAGTCACATGCCTTCAAAGCTGATTGGAAGGGAGAGTTGATATCCAAAGAATTCATTTAAGATTGAATATTCAAATCTAAAGTATAAGAGTAAATTTGTAGAAAAAGAAAAAGAAAAAGAAAGAACTATGAGTACATATAGAATAAAGAAAATCATATTTAGTTCAACCCAAATTTGGTGCAGTGGTATTCGAATATTATTGGTATGCTAATATCAATGGTACTGTACTACTAGTGATACGACATTCGGGAATTTGGTTTAATTTGAAGTTAAAAAGCTTTCTTTCAGAATTTGAATTATAAACAAAATTGATAAATTGGATAGTGTATAAGAAGAACAGGGACAGTAGTTCATAATAGTACACTGAGAAAAGGATAAAAAAATAGCAGTTAACTGGGCAAAGAAACAATATTTTTTGTTTGGGTAGTTCAAAATCTGAAAAAGGTTTTTCCTTGCATATGTTGATTGATTGAACAGAGAAAGAATGTAGGTTATGAGTCTGAGTTTGTTCATCTCTTTTTACTTTGCAGGCTTACACAGTCGTGTCTTATCAATGGCATTATACATTTTTATGCATTAACTATTAAACTATTCTGTAAATGTATTTTACCTTTTATAGTAATCAATTTGTCTTTTCCATGAAAACCAACACTGTCATACTCACAATTGCAAATTTGGGAACCTAAATGAGACAACCAGCCTTGGCTTTTTCTTTGCAGGCTTCACTACTGACACAAAAAAATGAGATGCTTAGAGTGCCCTTTACATTCTTCCCCTTTGCCACCAACACTATTCAAGAAACCTCACATAGAGAAAGTAGATCTTGCCTTTCATGTGCCTCCAAACCACCAAACTTTGCAGCTCAATTTTTTGTGTTTGTCCCAGCTTGGCCTTTTGGTAACCCTCACATACTGACTCAAATGGCCTCTCTCTCTCTTCTCCTTGTTGTGTTCCTTTTGTTTGCTTGTGGAATGGTGGGAATGAGAAGCAGTGTACATGGGGAAGAAATGGTGATGGAAGAGGAGTTGTTGGGGTTGTATGAAGTGATGGATGCTCTTGTGGATGACCCTGACTGGGCCCAAGTACACCCTCAACCATGTACTGACACCCCATGGCCTGGAGTTGAGTGTGAAGTTAGCAATGACCAACCAATTTTTCATGTCACAAAGATCCACATTGGCCCTGATATACTCTCCCCACCTTGCAAGCCTTCTGCTTACCTTTCCAAGTCCTTGCTCAAACTCACTTATTTGAAAACACTTTCAATTTTTAACTGTTTTGTTGCTTCACCTGTCAATCTACCCTCAACTCTCTTTGGTCCTTTCTCTACCTTAGAACACCTGGCTTTGCAGTCTAATCCAGCACTTTCTGGAGAAATACCTTCAACTTTGGGTGGTGTTACTAGTCTTAGAGTCCTGAGCCTGTCTCAGAATAGCTTCCAGGGAAACATTCCAAGACAGATTGGTGGTTTGGTGAGTTTGGAGCAACTTGACCTGAGTTATAATAACTTGAGTGGTCAAATCCCCATGGAAATTGGAGATTTGAAAAGTATTGCCATTTTAGACCTCAGTTGGAATGGACTTGAAGGGAACCTTCCTAGCTCACTAGGACAACTTCAAGTTCTTCGGAAGATGGATTTGAGCTCAAACAGGCTTGCAGGAAAAATACCTCCTGATTTAGGAAGCCTCCAGAGGTTAGTCTTGCTTGATCTGAGTCACAATTTTGTTGGTGGGCCGATTCCTGAAACCCTGTCAAACTTGAAGCTTTTAGAATATTTTCTCATGGATGACAACCCCATCAAATCAGAGATACCCCACTTCTTAGGGAACCTTTGCAAGCTGAACTCAGTGAGTTTCTCAGGGTGTGCATTGATTGGCCCCATACCCAATTCCTTGTGGTCTCTGAAGAACCTTACAGCCCTCTCCCTTGATAACAACAGTCTCAGTGGAGCGGTTCCTCCAAATCTAGGTTTGCTCCCTAACTTAGATCAACTGAACATCAGCCAGAACATGCTGGAAGGAGTTCTTCAGCTCCCAGATGAGTTCATTAGAAAACTTGGTAAAAGGTTAGATGTAAGAGGAAACACTGAACTTTGTATCAGTGATCAGCCAAAGAAGAACCTGTCTTCATATTTGGAAATCCCCTCTTGTGTAAATACCAATCCAAGAAATGGCAAATCTTCTGCTCATGGTCCACCAGAAGATCCAGCAGGTATCAAGCCATCGTTCTACCAAAGCAACATAAGTTCAAGTTCATCATGGCTGGACGAACAAGTCATGTTTGTTTCCTTGGTTTTGTATTTTGTCCTAAATTTCCTGAATTTGTTTTTGTGACACTTGGAATGTAATTTGTTGTAAAATGCTTTACTCAAATCTACATTAAAAGCTTCATTCAGAGGTAGTGTTCTTGTTGATGATGTTCATGGAAATTATTCACATAAAAAAACCAATTAATGCAGTGTAATGGTGTCTGGCAGCCCATTACCTACTTCAACTAATAGGACTGGTTGCATGCAAAGGTGAAAGTTAAAGATTCACGTTTGGACTTTTGTGTTTGATTTTTGTATCTTTTGGGAAAAGTTCCGTCTTAACTCGGAAGTCCTATCCCCGAGTGTTGTTGTCTGTGGCAGCCTTTAGAAAGAGTGGCAGAAACACAGTACTGTCGGTGTCGGATATAAATGAGCTTGCTGCAACCACCCTTGTTGCTGCCAACATAAAAAAGATGCACACCTCAAAACTTGTTTTGGTAGAGAGGGGGCTCAGAGAATCTTGTAAGAAATTCCCAATCTTTACCTGCAACTTGCAAAGTTTGAATACATTGAGTACTAGTCTAGAACACAACAGAAGAAAAAATAAAAAGATAAAGTGCATGGTCCGAACTCCCTTGTTCTCTCCCATCTACTTTGTATTTGTGAATTTTTTGTTTTATATAATTGCCATATGAAGTGCCAATCTAAGATATCAAACAATAGTAAATGTACTTCTTCATTCATAGTATCTTTGGGTTCCACATTTCACATTACAGATATAATTTAACACTGCATGAGTGGGTTTAATTTCACATTCCAAATTAGAATTTTAACATCTGAAATATTTGTTTTTAAGAAGTTAATAATTTATATTTTTCACGTTTCATCTGGAACTCTGCTTTTTTAACAGTTTCCAAAGACTGGTGTGAAGTGAAGTGTCAATCTCTTGTCTAAATATGTTTTTGGGGTCTAACCATCTCTCCTATGTAAAAAAGTGTAATGGATGAGGCTTAGATGATGAGATGGGCTAATAATGAAAAGGTACAAAGCTAGACCTAAATGAATGTTTGTTTGAGAGTACAGTGAGAATAGAGTTGTCAATGTCATCCTTGTACGCATGCAAGTTTTTGTCTGTACAAGATAGTTACATAGGCCCTGGGTGGGGACGTGGAGTCTGAACCATTTTTTTTTTTAATTGAGTCTATTCATCTTTGGATTGATTTTTTTTAAAGTAAGCAGTATAATTTGTTTTTTTTTATAAAAAAAACAACATAATTATTTTGTGTATGCTAAATATAGATTTAATCATATCTGAAAAGTTTTTCTTAAAAAGGAACAAAACTACCAAGCTGGCCTTTAATTAGTGCATTTTGTTCATATAGTTTTTATTCATGCCCTTAGTTTGTGCTCAGCTATTTAGAGAAATATTAAATTAATGACTAAAGGATTATCTTCAATTTGCAGATGAATGTACAAGTATGCATACCGAGGTGATTGTCAGCGTTTGACTACAATTTTCCAGACAACCACAGTCATTCACGGGATTTTCCTTTTGCGTACACACAGTGATGAAAAATTATCAATTGCGTATTTCAATTAATGGAGTTACTTACTTCACCTCTATAATCTAAAATATCACCTTTATGTAATTTGAAATTTATTTTTACTCTTCTAAAACTATATAATCTGAAATATAAAAAATATTTTTACCATATACAATTCAGAATATATCTTGTGTATATACAATTTGAAAAACATCTTTGTATTTTGAATAATCTAGAAACAAAAAATGTTTTCTAAATGCACAAAAGAAGTGCATAGTAAGAAAGTGCAGCTGAGATAGAAGAAGAGGAATTAGGAAAGAAGAAAAGGTAAGTTTAATATAAATATAAGACAGAGATATTTTTGTCTTTATACATATATTATGGGGGTGCAGTTTAAATTTACGAGGGTGTAGAATGCAGAGCCATCCAATTAATTATTTCGGTTATTAAAGAGAGGGCCAAGGTCCAAATTACAAATTACACTACCACACGCTTAACCTTGGATTGACATAAGGGTTAACATGAAGACTGCTTCTTCCTCCACCTTCAAGGTTTTTTCCGACAATTTCAAAAAAATTCTTAAACTATTCTGCTTGTAAAGATAATTTTATCTTTTAGTACGTTAAAATAATGGAAAAGTGAAAGAAGGAGGTGCGTGATATACAGTGAAGGTGGACAGTGGCTGTGTTTTCTGGTAATAGGAGCTTTGAAAGGTCGCGTGTGTCATGCGACGTGTGTTAATGGAGTAGTGATTTAGCAGTAGCAGAGTATTGGTGGTATAGTGGTGGCGCCATAAAACAGTTTCAAGATGGATTGTTTTAGATCTGTTATCGAGCTCTAGACAACAATCTATTCCGCGATTCATCGTTCACGAAAAAATAGTTTTGGAAGGAGTTGTTTTAGAATTGTTTTCTGAATCTGAATAATAGTTTCAGAACTGTTTATTTCATAACTATTTTTTTTTTGACAATGAGTTACATAATGAATTGTTCCGGAATTATTTTTTGAATTCAGATGACAGTTTTAAAACAATCCATTTCACAACACATTATTAATTAAAATAAAAAACTAAAAAATACTCCCAAATCGGATATACTACTTAAATCAACCACAAAACATATAATAAAGCATTTATTTTAAATAATTGATAAGTGTGTAGATGTGATAGTTAACAAAAGTAAACCGATGATAATAACAAACGAAATCAATGAAGATGTTTTGGTGTGATGATTGACGGAAGTAAGTTGAAATATTATGTGATGACTGACGGAAGTAAGTTGAAATATTATGGCAAAGTGAAAATAAATTAAAAAATTATAGTAAAACTTTAAGATTTTAAAAGACAATTTTATCTCTAGAATAATAATTTAGAGATACTTTAAATATTTTTTAAAAATTTAGAGGTACTAAAAAAAGCAGTCTAACTTGAAATATCTACCTTATTTCTTGGTATTTTCTTCCATTGCTTTATAAATAAGCTTGAATCCATTCCATGTAAAAAGGCTAAAATAAAATATAAAAACATTCATTTTGGATGACCTTTTTTATAATAATAAAATAAGTGTAGGGTGATCTTTCAGAGTCCACTCAGGAAGAACCTATCTTTATCAAACAATACTCTTTGGATCAATGATCAGTTTATGCACATATGATTCTCGCAGCAATAAATAAAGAGAATATATATATATATATATATATATATATATATATATATATATATATATTTATATT
>Ga0099825_1006875_pt1 | contig 14038 bp, 5 predicted proteins | sample SiratroredBW_FD_76838 | JGI IMG/M metagenome (GOLD analysis project Ga0099825, IMG submission 76838) | Root nodule microbial communities of legume samples collected from California, USA - Siratro red BW | ecosystem: Host-associated > Plants > Roots > Nodule | place: USA: California | collected... | reverse complement strand
TAATTTAATTTTTTTATTAAATTAAGTGGTAGTTTGATGTTGTTTTAGGAAGAAATTAAAAAAAAAATACCTTCCAATAATCAAAAAAAAAAATTAAAAAAAAAAAAACAAAAAAAAAAAAAAAAAAAAAAAAAAAAAAAAAAACAAAACAAAACAATTCACTCATTGCCAACAACCCCCTAATGGAGAGAATAAGGTATCTCCTCTTTCCCACCCCCCACTATGAGATATCTTAGCAAAATTCTTCTAATTTGAAATTTTATCATTTGAATATTATTTTAAACATTTCATATTACGCATACTATTACAAATCAATATTAATATTGTAGTAGGAGATCATGTTGAATTTTTTTCTAAGAGGTCCATTAATTGAATTGTAAAATAAATTTACAATTATTATTTAAAATTTTTGGTATTTTGAGAATTACTATTTATGGGTGCAATACTATTGCCTGCTCAAGAATTAAGAATAAAAATACTAATTTTGAAGTATTTTTCTGTTGAGTTACAAAATTATTATCAAATTTAATAATTCAACCTAATCTAATTATAATTGAGTCAAATTGCTAAATAAAGGCTAACATTTTTGGTTTGTGAAATTTGACCCAACATGATACTACAAAATAATCCCAATATATTAAAATCTATTTAGACAATTTTTTCATAAAAATTTCTACGAGAGAATTAAAAAAAATATATAATACATTTCTTTATAAATTAAAGTTCATTTATACACAAGATAAAAAAATATAAATTTAAAAAAGTATAAGAGAATTTTTATAAATTAGTTTATTCATAAATTGATTTTAACTATAAAAAAAATCATTTCATTTTTACTTAACTTTTCCCCTAAGGGTCTTAGAAAAAGGTTTATATAAATAGAACCTTAGTCCAAAAGACTTTATATTCAATCTAGAGAAGATTTTCTTTTTGATGAAAAACACTCTAAAACCAACTTCACCAGCAGAGTCAGAAGTAGATACTATCTTTTTGTTTTGTAAATTTAAAATTTAGGTAAGTTAAGTCCCTAGAATTCACCAGAGATCAAAGTATGTTTCAAAACTCAACATTTTCAAAAAATCCACCGACAAGATCCTCACATAAACAGCTACTCACATTTTGGTGAGATAAAGTTTAATTCTTACTAACTAGATCAACCTTTAATGGCCTCAAAAATAGATACCATGCAATAAAAAATAAATCCTTTCAATTCATTTAATGACATGACAAAACATAAACCACTGAACGGAAGAATATGTAGTGAAAGTGTCTTCAACTCAAGACTTCTCTTGCAATGCATTCTGGGAGACATCTTTGAGACAGCATCAATGTTTAGAAGGTTTCATTCTGAGTTTCATCTCTTGTTCTTGTAAAACTGTTGCTGACCACTTCACATTTTATGCTTAAGGCAAAAAAAGCAAACAAGAGGGGCTTTCAATTTCAATGACAAGACAAACCTGTCACCATTTTTTTTCTTTCTAGTGATGTTGAAAGCATATGTTTTCACTGATTCTGGTGAGGATATTTTGCAAAGTTGCATTAAAATATATAATTAGATGGAAAAATGTTAAGTGAATGAAATCACTTAGATACATTACTCATGAAACTCTCAAAAGAATGTTGGTTAGGTATGCGCCTTCAGGATATGATGGATCAATAGGATGATCACATGCTGCTCCAGACTGTCTGAGAACAGTGATTCTCCTGCCTGCCATAGATGCTGCACCCTAAAATAAAAAGAAAGAAGGGTAAGAGCAACTTCAGAGTTGAGAATACAATTGGAAGTAATGGATTCTTAAGAGTTTTTATAGAATTTGTTTATCCCTCTTGATTGTGATAAATAACATTCACCTCTCTTATGGCTTCAATAATAAAGTAACACTCACCTCACCTTCCTTATTTTACTTATAAAAAATAAATCTTGCAGTTTTTTGTTTATGAAAACTTATTTAATTTTTATATTTTAAAGCTTCAATTTTTTAATTTTGAAACTTTAATTTTTAGTTTGCATAACTTTTTATTTAAGTTTTGGTCTATATGATATTTTTAGATAAAATAAGAGAAGTGAGTGTCACTTTATTAAAAGTAGAAAGAAGGTGAGTATCATTTATTAAAAACATAATAGAGGTGAATGTCTATTTAAAAACTAGAAAGAATGTTAATGTCATTTTATTACAAACATAAGAGAGGTGGGTGTTTATGTTAAAACTAAAGAGAATTTGAAAGTTGTTTAGGATAACTTCATACAAGGGAAGTGCAATTTCTTCTAAAACAAAGACTAAATATGTAACTGAACATTTTCTTTTACTATTCAAAATTATCCACTGTTTGTTGATGAAACAAGGACATATAATTAGGATTGTTAAACTCAGTGACCTTCAAAAATCATTCAAAAAACAAAAAGTCTTGGCTGATGAACCAGGTTTTGGATCTAAAAGCATATAGCTTACCTGAAGGATACGTAGGAATATCCCACTTTGTGTCACAGCTCCAGAACAGGAACATGTCATCAGAAGACCACCTCTTTTTGTTAGTTGCATGGCAAGAGAATTCAAATTCCTGTACATGCCAGATGCACTATGTAGAACCTGTAAGGTGATAAAACATTCAAAGAGAGAAAACTTAGTAAGTAGAAGAAGCAATGGTCCTGCCAATTGTAAAATTTTGGAGACAATACCAGCTCAAACAAGAATTTGCAAGATCTATTGTTTTCAGTTTCAAGTAATTTGAGTAAAGCATACTGTTTGCACAAGTACATAGTTTATGGCATTAAATATCTTCATTGAGATTTAGTGACTGAAAAGAAAAAACATGCCTTAATCTTATCCTTGTTTCCAATCAAATATTCGAAGTAGTAAGTATTTCTATGTGCATCTCATATACAAGTACGTGATCAACTGCCTTGAAATTTTCCTTTGTTACTGTTTCAAAATCAACAACACATGCAAATAGGTTCAAAAATGGAACCGAATAATCATTCAAAAGATTTTTTTTCTTTGATTAGAAATAGTTCACCAAGACAAAGAGGAACAATAAATTTGAGATGTGATGATAAGGAATCCCCCCAAACAGTAATCAATTTAATAAAAAAGAGAAAAATCTGTTGTGCAAAGTTACAAAAAATTAGAATCCAAAATCTGTCTACTCACAACAAAGCCTTCTGACTTTCAAAAGTAATATCACCAAACATTTCAATCAGACTGAAGGAGAGTATATGTATCTGACGAATCTGATGATTTCACAACAGAGCCTGTAATCACTAACTCTTAACAGATCTATCTATCTATCTATCATACAACACCTTTACAATGTTCCTTTAAATCTGAAATAAAAATTTCTTAAAATAGTTTACTATACTCATTTATTCTTAATGAAGTATAGTAGAATTACTAAACTCTTATTCTTTTATAATATTTGTTTTCCAAACACAGGATTGGGTTTAAACTTCAATTTTTTACTTGTAGCAAATCAGTAAACTGAAGACTAGCAATGCAAGTATCACTTCAAATTGCTAGATTCATTATGAAATGTATAAACAACATAGATATATTTAATCACTTCACAATGGAAACATTTTTAAGATAATTATTAATTACATTTTTTTAGGGAATAAAAAGGATATCTAAGTAGCATTAGACCAACTTATGTGAAGATCTTCAAGAAAGTGTCATAAAGAAAGTTGTTGAGAATTTACAAAACTAACTATCAGAGTTGTTAACCGTAGAAAAAACTGTTGCACCTTGTGGAAACACGAGATAAACTCCAACAAACATAATAGAATCAAAGACATACAAGGACAACCACAACAACCAATCTTATAAAATTAGTTAATAACAGAACGTTATTGGACATATTAGAAAATGAAGAAAAAATAAACCATATAATAAACAAGCAATGAAGACCCCCGTTTACTGGGAACACAACCATTCATTACATGCAAAAAGACATGCTACAAATTATCTTAAAGAGTCATTTTGGTGAGAGTAGGCTGTTTGCAATTTACAAACATCAGAAATTAGGACTAACACACTCATTGGCATCCACAAGCATTTCATTCAATAAACCCAACCCAAGCTCAAAGCCCAAAACCAATTTGCATCACTTTGACCTCTAACCCTCTTCCTTAGTCACCTAAAACCCAACTGTAAAATTATGGTGTAACGTAACAATATATATGCTTTCATAATTGATACCTTTTTTGTTGGTGCCAGTTTAGGAGGATCAATGATGACAATATCCCAAGATTCATTTCTCAAGAGAGCACCCTTCATAAATTCAGTTGCATCTTCCTTCAAAAAGGATATTCTTCCAGGATCAATTCTGTTGAGTAGAACATTTTCTTTAGCCAGCTCCAAAGCTAGCAGTGATGTGTCAATACCTTAACAAAATTGTTGACATAATCAGACTTGTTAAATCAGATCAGTAGCCACCATATAATACCTGATCAAATAAACTATCACTGTATATATTTGTTTCCTGCAAAGACTTTTTAGAAGATTATTATAATATAAAAAGAAAATTATCTATTGGTACTGATGAATGTCAAATCTACTTTTGAAGACTTGTAGTATTTCAAGCCAAGGAAAAGAAATTCACCTACTTTAAAAAAAAAATCCTATCAGCAGTGATACAGAATAATTCTTAGGTTATTATGACTTTTTGGGGTGAGCCTATATATCGTGTAGGGACACAAATAATACAGAGTCAGTCATTCCCAATCCCACTCTTAAGTTCTCATTCCCATTCTTAATCTTCTTCTCTAACAAACAAGATGAGTCACAGCAGATATACAAATGATCTGCAGGCAATTGGATGACCAAAAGCCTTTCAGATGACTCTTGCTTGATTAATGATTAATAGGTTTAACTGTTAAAATTTACCAATAAATGTTATAAGTTTAGTTCCAAATTTGCATTCGAGTTACTTAACCTCACTACTCAATGATTGTAATGTGTAGCATCCTTCCTTTCCAAATTTCAAGCATGAGACAGTAAAACAGCCGAAGTATCAACAGCATTATAATGTCAATAGTAAGTAATGATACTAGAAAAAAATGAGAACCAACAACATATAACCTACCAGTGACATTTAAAGCACCTCCACGCACAGCATTTAGAGCAAATCCGCCACTATAGCAGCAAAGATCAAGAACCTTTAGACCATCTGAAATTGTTGATATAAACTGCCGATTATCACGCTGATCTGCATAGAACCCCGTCTTCTGGCCTTTAAGTGAAATTGCGTATACAATTCCATTTTCCACAATCTGAAAGATCGGATCAACATGCCCCAAAATCAGAAAATCCTTAAATTTCATATCTTCGAGAGTATAATTCAACCCCCCCAAAAGAAAAAGCTCTAACGCGTCCCATCGCACACACTCACACTGACACAGGAAAAAAGATTTTAAGAATTGAATATGCAGATCATATTTTTCAGATCCTTAGTTCTGGACACTTTATATGACTAACACATTGTAGAGCAAAAATATACAATTGATGTGCATAATACAAGAATAACGAAACACATAAGAATATATCATGTTCACTCAATACAGAAATTCCAGGGTGTATTTTCGCCCTTAAGTAAAAACATCACAGTTTCCACTTAATAAGTTTTTTCAGTTACATCTTCATTAAATATATACATGTTATAAGGTTGGTTCAGTGGTTCTTCAAACTTTGTGATTAACCTTATGGAGCACTTATTATTTATTGTGGTTATTTATCTTGTGCCACACATTGATTTGATGACTACGAAGAAATCTATTAAGAAAATAGTAAGGCTGCTGTCCATGCAGAATACCTGTTCCTTTACTAAGATCAAACTCAGGCTTAGCCTTTCTCATACAAAACAATGTATGCCCTGCCCCCAAGGTTTGCATTGTTGATGAATCATTGCATACCTTTGTTCTTTCAGGACATGTAGATGAATGCATTTCTTTTAAATCAGGTTCATTCACCCCGTCTTCCTTCAAAATATCAACAGATGGCCTCCAATTTATATGATTGATAAAATTGATTTTCCCGAGGCATGCCTCTATCTCTGATCTGTATTTCTCAACCCAAGCAGCAGATGATGCTACTACAGCTACATCTCCAAAGACATCAATTATCAATCCTGATAATCTGTAGGAACAGTCAAACCCAATTCAAAATCATGCAATCTTCTAGATTAGACCTAGTTTGCATTAGAAGAAATAAGGATAGAAATTCAAATAAAAAGAGATATATGCATCTGGCAAAGTATGCACCAGATATGAATACCATGTACTGTTGGTACTTGGTAGTCCCATGCATAACTACATTATTGTTAACAACATCCCATGAAAAGCGTTGACAATAAAGATAAATATCATTATTTATTGCACAGTGATTCTATAGAGATATTATTACCTGATATAGAGGAACTGAGTATTCTCATTAACATGTGTAATTAATATAACTAGCCTATATAAATCAACTCCACATCATTCAAACAGATGGCCTCAGCACTATTTGTCTCAGTTTTCTTTCCCATTTAACAAAATCAAGAAGATATAATACATTAATTTATAAGTGATGGTAGCCGTAATGGTAAATGTAGGCATGCTATGTCTATTATTAAAGAAACTCATGAAATGAAGTTTAACATATAGCGTAGTTAACTCTAGTAATCCATGTTAGATGAGAATCACTCACACCCAGAGGCTCCACCAAAAAAACACCCAGTGACTCCCTGCCATTTCCCCAAATTTTCCCTCCCCTTTATCTTTGCCACTCTAAACCATTTCCCCCTCCTTCCTATCCACCTTGCCATATAGGCAAGGGTGTTACAAATCAAATCCATCTTCTGACCCTTACTCATTTTTTTAGCATAAATGTGCGCCTGATGGGGTACATCAAAGTTGACAATTTGAAACATAAAGAAAAAAGTTCAAACCTTTATCTCTCACCTGTCACCCTCACTGTTGATTAGACGGTATGCATTTGTGTGGACTGATGGAAGACCCAACCTTCTACGCACTTCAACAGCCGCATCAATTCTCGTTTCAATCAGTTTCTCCATATTCAGTGCACAATATGAATCGCTGTATTATCAAGAATTAATGATCAGAGGTCTGGTGATGTCAATGGAAAAGCAATTTTACTAATTATTTTGTTATTCAAGAATTATTGCAATTCTTACAAAATTTAGGAGAATATATTCTTAAGTAAATATTATCATGTTGAGATTTTTATTTGATCAGAATTTCATGGCTGAGGCAATTCACCTTTTGGTTATGTTATTAGAACTTATCTAGGACTTTATTATCTATGGGTTTGTAAGATCCAATTACAATGTATAGGAATTGAATCCAGTATTGAAAGCATGGGGTTTATAAGGTTCGGAGCTCCCTAATCACAATAGTTAGCTTTTCTGGTGTGGTTTCCCCAAGGATACTTTTTGTATCTCGCAGAAGGGCTACTAAGAAGGGTTTTTATCAGGAAGTGAGTTTAAGTCTAATTCATCTTTATAAAACTAACTTGAAAAGTGACGATTCCCTCACTTATATATTGTAAATTGGTCTTATCTCTAATCGATACGAGATCTCCAATGCTCTCCTGATGCTAAGGCATATACATCTTGAGTGTGGGACTTGATATAAGTAGGAGGGCTAACATCGGCCCAATAGTGGGTGAAACAATAGACCTAACAAACTTATCTAAGATATGCTTTAATATCATATTAAGTAGTAACTCATTCTCACAAAACCAACTTGAAAAGTGAAGATTGTCTTCACTTATATACTCTAAATTGGTTTTATCTCTAATAGATGTGGAGTCTCTAATAGTTTTGACCAATGGAAGGTTCTAACCAAAAAGAAATTCAATGATGTGTCACCAAGTGAACTTTATAGAGCGTGAGTTGTCGAGATGCCATTTCCCAGGGACAATGCTGTCAAGGGAATTGGGTATTTGCGATCCCAAAATTCCACAAAGACTGTTCAAGTGTTTGATTCCCCTTTAACAGTAATCTTTGAAGGCTGAGTTCCTCAAGTGTTTTGGTAATTATCAATCAGTATTAAATCTGCAAATGAGTGGTATAGCTGGTGCCGCAAGCACTGTAGTGGGCAACAAGGGCTAATGCACAGCCAACTTGCATGAGCACCAAGGCTGGAGAGCATGGTGGAATGTTAGAATCCAAGTGCAAGGTATAGGTCTTGAGTTCCACACTGATAGAATGGGATATTAATGTGGGGTTTCTAATTATAAGCCTTGGACTCTCCAATTACAATAGCAAGCTTTTGTGGTGTTGTTCTCCCAAGATTCTTATCAGAGTTACTTGTACCCTTTAGATTCTTATCATGGTTTGTTTATCAAGGTAGCCCCTTGCCAAGAAACACTCTACACACACACACACACATATATATATATATAACATACAAACCTGGTAGCTTCATCTTCAAGCTGCATGAGCCGAACACAGAACATAGAAACCGAGTTGTACAAGCCCCATCCAATCGGTTTCTCAGTCCCATCTGCTACAAGAACAACATCTCCAGTCTTAGGAGGTGGCCGCCCGATTATTCTATCAACAGCTCCACTGTACACCATTGGGTTGCCATCCTTAAAGATTTGTGTCTTCCCCTTTTTCAGCACAACCTTTGCAACACCTACCACACCCAAACTATTCATAAAATAATCAGTTGAGTTTAAAAGAATATCACTTTCCCATGTTGTTGAACTAATCCATAGCACCCCCTGCTTTCTCTGTAAAACATTCTTAACCCATAATCACCCTTTAAAGAAGTTACACATTTTCCTTAGCTTCGAGTTTAAGATATTAGTTACATTATAATTATGAGTACAGCACTCACATTTGCCCATAATTTTCTGCAATTTCGACTACGAAAACCACACCTTAAAACCCTCATTCAGGTACCCTTTTCTTCAACAAGCATTTTAATTTAAAAAATTTGGTAAATTGAACGAGTGAACCACTCCATACCCAACATCGCAAAAATCTCACTCTCTTACTGAGGAACAAAAAAACCCAAATACATGAAGAGAGAGAGAAAAATGACACCTTTTGGTTGATGGAGAGCAATACGTTGAAGGGTGGATGTGGAAGGTGGTAGAGAACAAACAGAGAGTGACTTCATCAGCAGCGTTGGAAGCTGCTTCATTTCTTCTTTCGTGTTCTTCTCCAGCAACTGGGTTAGTATGAAAGAAAATAAGAACACTCCAAAATTATTTTTTATTTTATGTAATTTTATTTATTATTTAAAAAATAATTAAATATGTTATCTATTATATATTAAAAGTATATTGTAATAAGAAAAACAAATGACAAAATTAAATATTCTTATCTTTGTATTTAGAATATGGATTGTTGTTTCTTTTTTTTAATATGAGTGGAGTCCTTTATCATTATCTATTAGCTTTTTTTTTCATTTTCTTTCTCGTTTTATTGTGTTTATTTAACATTTATATTTTTTATGAATTTATATAATAATTTTAAAATGATATTAAAAATAAAATAGAACAATAATTTACATATACTAAATAGAAATTCTAGCTAAATATTATTAACATAAACACGTGTAATTTCACGTATATTTATCAAAATTTCTTTTAAAATAATATGCTTTAAAAATATAAATATATATATATATATATATATATATAAATAAATAGTTAGTATACTTTATTAGTGTGTGTATGTATATATATAATTTATCATTAATAAAAATAGTATTTGAATATAAATGTTATCAACATGTATTTATTAAAGTTAAAGAGAATTCTTGAACCATTATCTACAACTTTAAGGATTTTATGTTTAATTTTTAATATTTAAAAAAATGATATTTGTGGACTCATAATGAATTATAGCTAAAAATGTTCTTAATTTATATATTAATTATGTTAATAATTTTAATTTAAAAAATTCATTTAGCTGTTAATGATCACCATGATCTTCTTTAACCTCATTCTTCAAACAAACCATTTCACTCCTTAAGCTCAATCATTATTGAGCTTTTTAGAATTCAGACATGCTTATCAATTGCTATTGCATGGAAATTAGATTTTCAGTTCTTCACCCCCATTTTTCAACATGCACCTCCCAATCTGATGAAATGATGGAATTTTTTCATATTATACTCTTCTATTATTAATATCACTATTATTATTGTTGCACCTTCACTGTTATAGAAAAAGAAAAAGAAAAGTAAAATGTTGCAGTTCGAAGAAGAGAAAAAAATTTCGTTTCTAAAAAAATTATTCTGAAAAACTCATTTTAAAAAATACATTATGGGAGATATTATAAACGATCCAAAAAGTTTATTTCCTATTCTAAATAATTTATTTCAAAATATATTTAATGCATTTCGAAAATTTTATTTCAAAAATCTAATCTTACTCTAAAGAAAATATGTTTCAGAATTTATTTCATGAATTTTAAAAAATGTGTTCTAAAAATATTTTCAGAACAATTAATCTAGAATTCACTTAAAAATAAAATAATATTTTGAAAATTATGAGGGATGCAAGTTCAAAAATTGGAGGTGCAGAAAGTAAAGGCCTGGAAGTTATTACATTAATTTTGGAGAACTTCTTCCTGCACTCCATGATATCTTCCTGTACCTTCATACTATACGCAAAAAATTGATTTTATCCTTAAAATTAATTTTTTAAATTCAACACTACCCTTCAACACCCTTTATGTCATATATTAGATTCTATAATATGAAAGATAAAACATTTTAAGAATAATTATCTGAATATGTGCGACCTTGAGTAATACGTAAAAATTGTCTAAAACATAAGAAAATAATATTTTATCCTAACGTACATACCAAAGGATGGAAGATGTAAAATAAAAAAATAAAACTAGATGGTTTGGTAATTACAAATAATTAAAAATATTCTAAAAATATTTTTACTTTTAATATCAAATAACTTAAAAAAAATCATTCCATCGAAAAAGATATAACTACAAACAAATTAATACAAAAACAATTTTTGCGACTTTTCATTTTTTTTCTCTTTTTACATTTTTTGGTTTTGCAATAATTATAATAATAAAGTTAAACAAATAGTAATGATTTCTAGTTTTAATATCAAATAACTTGAAAATATATGTTCATTTCATTTGTTTTATTTTCATTAATATTTTTTAATACGTTTACAAAATCTTCATTACCATGATCCATCTTGATAAGAAAAATCAATTTGTAATTTATGGAAAACACTTATTCGACACACAGAAGTGTAATTTATGGGTTGAAAATGTTATTTTTGACAATATGAAAATTAACTATCACTTGACAACCATTACATGACACCAAATTTTTCTAATGATCAAGACTATTTCATTCTTGTAAAAAATTGATATTTTGAAATTTATTTTCTATCGAAGTTAATATATTTTCACAATATTATCGTAGAACAATAATTTATTTATTAATTTTTTTTTTTGTTATCTTGGTATCATAATCGAATAAAAAAAATTGCAATACGTTGTACCTTTGAAATTTGTTGATGATGAATAAGTTTTACATAAATGAAGTATTGTATATTTTTTTCAAGTGCTTTTACTTTCTATTAGTCTTATTTATACTAGATCGTTTAGTGTTTTTATTTATAATACACTGTCTTGTCTATATTATATCATCTAGTGTGATTGTTTACAGATCAACTACTAAAACATTAGACCATGTTGTCTATTTTTTGAATTCTATTTTAGATTATTTGCATTCATCTTTAACTAACTTTTTTATTATATGTTTTTATTTTGTTCTGACACCTGAGGTGGTTAATGAGAAGTTCTTTGACTCTCCCTCGTACTTTACCACTACAACTATTAACTTCTTGAAAAAAGTTTCAAATTTATTAGTATCTTATCTATAAGTATGAAAATAGTAAATATTAATTTGATTATCTTAGTGGTATTTAGTCATTGTTAGCAATGTTTGAATTTTTACAAAATTGGTTGAGGATTGTAGATTTCAAAACCTCAAACACTTTTTGCAAAATTATTTTTCCTATTTTCTTTCATTCTAAATTTGTAATTGTATATAGTCGAATGGTTTATTGTTGCCTATAATAAGTAAATTCCCAAATCACTTCCATTGTCACGTTGTGTCTTTATTAAACTCGTCAAACTTAGTGTTTTGGTTGATCATAATAAGTTTTTTGGTAATGATTACAATCCATGTATTATATGCTGACACTAAAAGTGTGGTGTAGATGGGTGTTGAATAGGAAAAGACCTGATTATCCTTGTCCACTTATGTGGTGACCTAATTATTTCATTATGCACAATCCTAATTTATAAAAGTACTTAAGAACAACATCATTACTTTTGGCAACATTCATAGTTATGTTAGAAACTAAGACATATTAGAAGCATGATTGTGCAAGTTGTCATGTTTATTAGAAGTTCACGGTCTTCAACCTAATTCGAGTTGTCTTTGTGACTTTGTCTTTCTCGTTCAACAATTCCAAGTATTTTTTATCTATAAAATACGTTTATAATAATCATGTCAAATGTAAATGTTATTTGACTAAGACATGTATTTGGTAAATAAAGATGAAGAAGTGGAGATTGATAAATACATGTTAATATATCTAGAACAGGTTTAAAACATAGCACTAGGAGGGAAGCATGAACTAGGTCATCAGTAGGAGGCCCTATGTCTAATTTAAAGATCTATATATTATTCAAATATACCTGTAACATTGTTACAATTATCTATAGTTTAATTATGTTATTTGAATACAATACCTTAATAATGTGGTACAATGTTATATTACATAGAATTTTATTTGATTTAGACTTAATATGGTAACTTATGACAACAAAATTACACCATCAAATACTATGGTAATGAGTTTAGCACAACAGATATGGAAAATTATAAATATTTTTTAGGACTAATACAGACTTGACTCCACTCTCATATCCTAATTTAGTATCTGTTAAGACCTTATGATGAATATTAGTTTGTGTGTATACATTAAACCGTCTAGTTTATTAACAAATTATGTAGTCTATTTGTCTACACTAGACCGTCTAACATGTTTGTTTACACTATAAGGTGTAGTATGTTAACAATTCGTCTAGTCTATTTGTCTACAGTAAATTGTCTAGTCTATTTGTCTACATTGAACATCTAGTATATTCTTTTATACTACATTGTCTATTTTGTTTTTGTCATAGTTCACTTTGTTAGTTAGTTTTGTTTGTAAATGTTTTTTCTTTTAAAAAGTTGAAGTTGTCAAGAGGTATGATATTTTAATTTTGGGCCTTATAATAGAGTAGAATGTTATCATCTAATCTGTTGACAAATCATTTAGTTTGTCTTGTTTAACAATAGATTATCGAATTTTCCTGTTTACACAAGATCAGGTAGACTATTTGTTTACATTAGACCATCTAATTTGTTTGTCTACATTACCTTTTAGTCTAGTATGTTTGTTACAGTTTAGAACATTTAATTTGTAGGCTAGACCATCTAATTTGTTTATTACAATTTTCTTAATATAAGTAATTTAAGACATTCCATATGATAATCTTGAAATTTTAATTTGACCAAAAGTTAAGAAGTTGAAAGTAAAAAAAAAAAAAAAAAAACTAAACACTACAAAGCATGACATTGAATGGAAGTTGTCTTAGCACCTAACAACTTCACATGCATGAAAGTTAACCCATGGGCTATCGACTTCAATGGTGCACACTATTGTATAGAAATCGTTTGCATGTAGAATGATTTCCATTTGAAACTCGCCTCTAGCTATGAAGACTTCAACTTTATTTGTTAAGGTACATAATTTGGTTCTCTTCCCCTTACATGGGTTCAGTACTCAACTTCATTGAATAAAAGATTCTTGACACAACCTTGTCTAACACTTCCTTAAATTCAAACCACTAACATGCATTGGTTCACTCGTTAAGATAGAGACTTATAGCCTTCAATTGTCCAAGCTTTTAAGCACCTCATCTTTAGCATATACCTGTGCTAAAATCACCTAGGTGCTTCTTCATTGGTGCTTCTTCATTGTTGATTTTC
>Ga0099825_1006872_pt1 | contig 14042 bp, 10 predicted proteins | sample SiratroredBW_FD_76838 | JGI IMG/M metagenome (GOLD analysis project Ga0099825, IMG submission 76838) | Root nodule microbial communities of legume samples collected from California, USA - Siratro red BW | ecosystem: Host-associated > Plants > Roots > Nodule | place: USA: California | collected... | reverse complement strand
TATATATATATATATATATATATATATATATATATATATATATATATATATATATATATATATATATTGTTTAACATCCTCCACTCAAAGAATTACTTAAAAGAATAAACAATTTCTAGGTGTTACGTGTTGTATATAAATATTGTTATTTTATATGATAAATTACAAGTGAAATGACGTATAATATGCTTTAAACTGTTTTAAGATATGATAATATAATATATTATTCAAAATATTCAATATATAATTTACTATTGGAGACAAATATATCGAATTTAATAATAATCTAAATTATAAAAATTAAGATATCATATGATTAGAATATAAAAAAGAGTTTTTACATTACTGAACATGACGTCAAGGCATAATTTTGTAGATAATTTTAATCTAACCTATAGAGCTAAAGGTTTGTAAACCTAATATTATTAAAATAAGATAAATGTTAGTTTTTGATATATCATGCTTGTATTGTTTTCTATTTTTGTGTTTATTCGTGCTTCATAGATCTATAATAAGTAAAAATTGTCCAAATGAAATTTATTCAATTATGTAATAAATATAATTACTCTGTATTATATATAATAATTCAATCTTCTTATGCGATTGCTCGATTTCATGTTATGAATATAACATACATGAAACAGATATTTCAAACTTGTTAAATGCATTGAAGCAAATATAGAAGCTTAATTTATTATATTAGTTTGTATTTTTATTTTGAAACCTATGTTTTATAAATTATTGGATTATACTTTAATTTGATTGATAAATATTTAAATATTGACTTTAATTAATATACATTTAATATTTTTTTAATGGGTGTTATATGTTTAACTCTACTATAATCTGATTTTTCCTCTAGTTTTTGTTTTTTATTTTAATCATTTAAAAAATTAAAAATTCAAGGAATATAAAAAAGTTAACTAAACATAATTAAAAATGCCTATAAATAACAATTTTATTATAATATTTTTCAGAAGTTGTATATACCGTGTGTGCATTTTCTGTTTCACACTTTAAGTCTATAACAACTGAAGGTACATATTTGTTGTAAGGATTCTCTAATCTTGGTAAGTTTCAATTTTTGAACTTGCCAAGGAACTAATTTCTATTTAGAGTTTGATCATACTTTTACAATTATTATTTTAGGTTATGAGTTGTCACTTTTGGCTAAAAAGTTTGAATACCCTTATGCATATTAAAGCTTGAAGCAAAGTTTCAGAAAGTGTCTTTATCTTTGGCCTACTTGGTTTTGGATATGCATGGCGTGCCATGTTGTCGTGTCATTGTATGAAAAGATTTAGTAGTGTCCTCTGCTGAAAAAGTTAAATTGGAAAAGAAAATGGACACTGAAAAGTTAAGGTGTGAAAACTATGATAGCTGTGGAGTGCAATGCCTAAATGTAACTATCACATGAAATTTCATAAATGCTTTTGAATTTTTTTAAATAAAATCACTATTAAAATTAAGTTATTTTCTTGTAAAGATTTATAAGAAATTTTTCTGAATTTTTTTAAATTACATAAAATATTTATTAAATAAATTTGAATATATATAATTTCTAATATTAAATGTTTTTTATAATATACGATTTATAAATCAAGAAGGAAAATTAAACATGTTGAACTAAGTCATAAATCAAGATCAACTAGATTGAGAATATATTGATATTCTCACAAGTATTAAAATGTTGAGCTTCGTAAATTAAGTTGATGTCAACTAAAATGTTAAAAACACAATAATTAATTAATAAGAGATATTTCGATAAGCACTAGACAAAATCGGAAACTTTTTAACATAGGAAAAAATAAAGTTAACAATGGTCAGAAAGTCAATTAAGTAATAACACATACTTAAGTCAAACATCATGCCTAAACAACAACTAAACTAAGGTTTATTTTTTTTAAACAAAATTATATTAAAAATTTTCATATATATATATATATATATATATGAAAACTTTTTAACATACTAAAAAAACAAACAAATTAACATACTAAGAGTGTTTAAAAAGTCAATCAAGTGATAACAAACACTTAAACCAAATATTATCACATTTTTATGATTCTTAATACTAACTTGAGTGTCAGATTGTATTCAAAGATACACTACTCCTTTCAAATTAACCAAAATCTATGATTGTAATAGAAGATTTTCTAGCTCATCAAGACTAATTAACGAAATAATGTAGTTTTACGAGGGTTCTCTTGATCTTGTAAGAATATTTTGTCACTCATTGTAATATTGAGAAAGACTTTATTAAAAGATCACATGGTTACTACATGTATAATAATGAATAACGAAAAACTTCATCGTAAAAAATACAAAAAAATATGATAGACCAAATAAATTTATTATAATATACTAATAATACCATAGAAATAGATGCATTGAGAACAAAGAACACACACATAAAGTAAAGATTAAAAGATAACATAATTTCATTACACTTTGAATCAAAGTAAAAACTTACAAGCTCCAATCTACCACCATTTTATAGGATTTATAAGCAAAAACTACCTGATAGCACGTCATGGAGGCATTTCTTTCAACAGATTAGAAAAATCTCACGTTTTAAAAAAAATAAGGGTCGAAGAAGAAGTAGAAAGATATTGAGATAAGTGTGGTTCGACTCCAAGAAAACATTGAAAAATTAGAAAAACCTTACATTTAACAACAAAAATAAGAAATTGAAGAAATAAAAAGATGTTAAAGATAAATATGGTTCAACTCTAAAAATATTGACAAATTAAATTAAATAAGACTTTAATATGACAAACTTAAATTTTGCAATTCTTTTTATTCTTATTCTTTGATACAAAATTCTTACATACCTTCGCTATGTTTGAAATACCTTTCAAATGTTTTTTTTTATACTTACATTGGAACCTAAAATATATATATATATATATATATATATATATATATATATATATATTCTCTGTTATTCTAATCGACTCCTACATTTTCTCTTATTACTACTACAGTCTTATCTTTTTCTTAAAGCATGTGCAGATAGATTTTTAAATAGAATCATTTTATTTAAAAATATTATTAAACATAATCTTATTCTTCATATTAGCTTCGTAATTATTAAAACAACTAGTTTATATGTTGATTTAATTAAATACTAAGATTTCTTTCTCATTCCATTGTCAACTTTTTACACATATCCTTATAAATCACATTTAAAATATTATTTATCCCTAATTTGTATGTTTCTTCCTTTCTAAATCTAACATAATGTAAACATTTTTTGTAACACAAGATTATTGTAAGATTTTAATTTAGATTAAATATTTTAAGTTTTTTTATAAAGTTAACAAGTCTTAGATTGAGTCTCTAAAATATTTAGTTATTTCCATACTTTTAAGATTTGAAATAACTTTTTATCCACTACAAAATGCAATAATTTTAATTTTGTTCACGAAGTTGTTCTCTTTAATTTTCCATATATCGAAAATTTAAAATCGTTTTTTAATCCAAACATTAATTTACGTAAAATTAACAGATTGTAGTTTTGATTTCTAAATGTTTATTCATTTCCATCTCTCTAAAATTTGAAACTTTGATTTTTTTTTTTTTTCATTTACGGAAATTGAGAAAATTTTATGTATCCCTCTGGCTTTTATAATTTAGTTAAAGGTCTTCATGAAATTCACAAGCATCTAAGACACATAGTTTGGAAGAATGTGTTGCGTGATGCTAATCATATAATGTTTTGGAGTTGCAGAAAGGTAATCAATTCTTTGAGGTTGCGTCAAGAGTTGTCTCGTATGCTTTACAAATTGATTTTGTTTCTATTAGTTACTTTATTTATAATTTTAAACAATTGAACTTGCGTTGATAATTTTTTTTATTAATTTAGACAACAGCAAAAAAATAAAACCATGTGAGTTCGGGAAGTATGACATCATGATCAAACCAATCATTATAAATTAATTTGAAAACATTAATGCGTGAAAAAATACTAAATTAATCGTGTGATTATAACATTATCTTTTTTTTCGAAGTAAATGACCAGAAAAGTTTAAACATACAATAAAGTTTTAACATGAATTTGTATTGTATGAATCATTCTAATAAAATGTGAGTTCATGATATTTAATCCATACGTAGATCTATGAAGTTACCTTGTGATTTTTTAATAAAAGAAATCGAAATAGAAATCACGTTAACTAAGAAAGCCCTTTTTGCCCCAACCCATGGAAGGCTTTTTCTTCCTGTACCCCGACAATTTCTTGGTGCAGCCCCCAACTTTCAAAATAATCATTTGCCCTTTCTTTAAAGTGACTTTCAGATTACCCGTTCTAGAAAATTTTTCAGAACATGCCTTTTAGAATTCATAAAATACATTATTGATCATGCATTCTGGAATAAGATTCTCGTAATGAAATTTTCAAAACTCATGAAATAATTTCAGAACAAGCTTTCTAAACAGGATTTTCGAAATAAATTTTCTAAAATTGATATACTATCTTTCAGAATGCATTTTTGTTTATCAAAATACATGAAGAATCTTTTTTCGCTTTTTTTTTCTTCTATATAACGTTCTCCTTCTCTTCTCTTTCTCTTGTTCTAGAGAGGTCATGGTGCAGTAGTAGCAATAGTGATAATGATAACTGTGGCAGGATGCATTGACAAAAAAGAAAATAAAGAACAATTTGATCATTTCACTCAAATATAAGAGTGCAGGTTAAAAAAAGGAGGTGCAGGAAGCAAATCCTCCTTGGAAAAGGAAAATAGACACTCCAAAGTAATTATTTTCCACGGAATGCTAGTTGCATATCGTATCATTTTATATATATATATAAAACGTATATAAAAAGAAATGTACGATAAAATAGATGAAACTAGACGTAATAAAACCATAATATTACAAGGGTATTTAAAATATATCATGTGGAAAGATAATTTCCTATTTTGAATCCCTGCTCTTAAAAACAAGAGTAACGATTCTGGATATTATTTTTTAAAAATTTAATTAGAATACTCTTTTTATTTTTGTTATGTCATATACATTATTTACCTTGTTAATACTATTCTCTCTTTTATTCCTCTCACTAGATATCACTTATCATTTTTAGTGTCCAACCATCATTTTTCCAGAAACAAATTGTTATGAGTTATTAGAAGATGAAGCTGATCATACATTTGAAATTAATTTCAACAAGATATTTTACCTCTACTTCTCTGTATGTATGTGTAGATACATTGGTTTAGCTAGCTATAGGCTATTCTGCAATGATAAATTGGTTATGTTTGTGAGGGAATTTGCAGACAAAGTCCAACTCATGAAGGACAAAAACCAAAACCAAGGAAGCCACAAGTACAGGTACTGGACCCAGCATCCACAGCATCAAAGGAACAGAAACACAAAGCACTCTACTTCCCACAAGAGCCAAGGTGAACCCTCTTTCTAATATGCTTTCTGTGTAACCCCCTGACAAGAACTCCCCATATGCATTCATCAGAAAATTGGCATCAATCAGAAACCCTATGGCCATGGAACTGAATGTGAAGCTCATCACCAAACAAAGCGATGCTGATCCATACTTCAAAACAAGGACTTTATCTGACTTAGAGCCAAAAAATACACTGCTAAAGAGATGGCTAGCATTGTAGGTGTTGTTCATCAAAGCTGCCAAAGCCAAGTTAATGAGAATGGTTATAGAAGCTGTGAGTATTGTGGACATAAGAGTGTTCCTCAGGCTTTGCACTGTCAACATAGCTTTGCTGGCATCACCCTAAGCTCCAATCATCCAATTCATGAATAAGGGTGTGAGAAATATATATCAGTTACATTACATATTACATGGTATGATATATAAACATAAAGTGTATGAATAAATTATAAGTTAAGAATACAAATGTGAGAATAACATGCAATTACCTGATTTAAGTTAAGACTCCAAGTTGTTCTTTTGAGCTTGTCGATTCCATAAGTTGTACGTGAAGGATTGTTTTTGATGGTGTGGCAGAGATAGGCATGGTAAGTCAGTGTGATGAGAAGACTCAAAGGGATGAAAATGGTGTCCAAACAAAGAGGCAGACCCATGTTTCCCTGTTTTGATGAAGAAAGGAAGAAGGGGTGAGTTTCGTAAGAATGAATGACACATGAGATATGTTTTTATAATAGAGAATGGCATGGGAAGGTGAGTGATGCATGAAATATTGTTTTTAATTGTTGTTAGTGCATGCTACGGCTCTTATACAAGTGGGAATGATATAATGGACACCAAACTCGATGTGGGGTTTGAGTCATACGTAACTCATACTTATATGCGTCAATACCTAATATGCCACCACTTCAAATTTAAACCAGGGAATTACTCACCTAATTAGATGTTCATAATATAATACAAAACTATAAGATAAAAACATAACAAATCTTTTATCTTGCACAATAATTTTATCACCTGTACTATAGTTTTATTTAACTAAAATGTTACTGTTTATTTAAAAAATAACACGTGATTATTATATAAATATTTTAGATGCAACAAAGTTTGGTTTAGTTTAGATTTTTGAATCAGATTTCATCACAGGATTCAAAATTCAATCTAATTCAACAACTTTTTTTTAATATACCAGTTCTGAATATTTATATTTAAGTACGAGCAGTTTTAGATGTAATTCTTAAATGCAAATTCTTTAAAAAAAGCATTTTTCTCATTCTCCTTCAGTTTAATGATTTGTCTTAATCCTATACGTTGAGATTTTTTTATATTTTTATTTATTTCAAATATACATATTAAATTTAACTTAATTTGATTCAATGACTAATCCAAAACCTTTTTTTTGGCCATATAGATTACTCTTGTGTTATTAATTATCCATATATTGGTTTTATCAATTTCTTATCTCTCTCACTCTACATTTTCTGTCTATTTTTTCAATATATTATTTTAAAAAAATATCATTAAAAATAATCTTGTATGATAATCTTTTCGTGATATATATTTGGATTAGGAAGTGGATTTGAGATAATGGAAAAGAAAGAAAATAAAGGAAACAAGAGTAAAAAAAACTGTTTAGATTAAAAAAAAAAGAGAATAAAAAATAAAGGGAAGAAATATTTTTTGTAAAGTTTGTGAATGATTTGATTAATATAATAAATTTTTAAAAAATCATAAAATAATGATTTATAAAATGACCAAGTTAATCTTATTACTATAAATTAATTTAATTAAAAAGTTCAATTGTATTTTATTATTATTATTATTATTATTATTATTATTTATTTTTATTTTTTATTAATTTTATTGCTATATAAATTTATTTGACTATTATTAATATTATCTAATATTTTTTTTATTTTTATCATTAATATTATTATTATTATATAAATTGATTTTATTATATTACGTACATTATATAATTGAATAATAATCGATTACTTTATATATATATATATATATATATATATATATATATATATATATCGATTATGTTTTATATTATGATTGATTGTTATTAAGGTTAAGTTTGTAAAATATTATTTTTTAGGCTATTTTTCGCTTACAAGAAAAAAGGTGACTCGAAACATTTCTTGATTGTATTCTGTTTAAATCTCTTGAAATGAATCAGCATCATCGATGTTCTTCCATCTATATGAATATTACTCGTGCCAAAAACAAACAAAATGTAAAAATTTTCTTGTTTGTAAATGAAAAAAAAAATATTAAGAAAGGGAGGTTCTTGGTAGAGATTAATAATCCATAAAATGAATTGATATTTATAATATTTTACATAATAAAAATATAAGAAATTGTATTATATAAGAGTGAAGAAATTTTTAGTAAAGATCAATCATGTATAAAATTAATTGACATTATACAACTTTAAAAAATATAAAAATTATCACAATCTATTTATCGAAAGAGATTATTAGGAGGACTAATAATACTTTTCATTTTATTAGCATTAACTCTAACTGAGATTATTATTATTATATATAAGAGACTTACTTTTTCAAGTAAAAATAAAATTGAGAAAAAAAATGATAATTAGTTGTTTTTTCTAGGATCATAACTTTTTGAAAGTTTTGAGGTGAGATAATGTGACTTCATAAAAATATAATATTATCATTAATATCTATTATTATATTTGTGTGACTCAATTAATTTTCTAGTTTTTGTAGATGACTTTTTTTTACCCATTTTGTATACGTATATTATATGATATTATTATAGTGTAAAATAATATTTGGCGGTGGGAAGAATTTGTGAAGGCGTAGCAGCAACGGATACTGAGGAGATAAAACCTAAGTCTTATATTTAAAAATTACTAATTGAGATTAAATTTGACTAAACTAACCATCATCATCCATACATAGATGGGTAATGTGGACAATTGCTTTCTCATGCAGACATGCTCCATTTCCTCCACCACTTCTTCACTTAAAAGACATTTGTGATATATATAGCAAAACAAGTACCACAATTCATGGATTTTATCATATATTTTTATGCAGTGTTTCTGTTATTGTTCATCACTTTAGTGGTGGATGTAGTTTTTAATTTAGATGTAAATAAACAATTCGAAATGAACTTGTGGAAGTATCCAGACATATTTTTTTATAGCATATTTATTTTCACGTGAATCATTATAAGCTACCTACAAATTTATATTATGCTGAACCAATAAACAGTTCTAAAAAGATTTAAAAAATGATAATAGATATAAACTAAAATTAGTTTATATACAAATTAAGAATAAAAAATTTATAAAATTTAAACGAAAAAATAAAATCAATTTTAACAAAAGCTCGTTTTATCTTTTTTCTTCTCGTAAAAGTATTTGCAAAAATTTATGGAAACATAGCTGTGTACTAACAGAAAGACTTCACATAAAACATGAATCGTATACTTTACGTGGAATGCCCATGTTATTATATTATGGTTTGTTATAGTGCAAGATTGGAATACTGACAATCCTTTGTTTTTTCTTCATGTATTCTTAAAAGATAAGTGATTGGAAAACAACAACACATTTCTTTTACTTGTAAGAATCAACCGTGAGCAATAATAATAAAAAAATGACTGTAACAATTATTAAAATAAAAGACATAAATACTTTTAATATGAAGAATCTTCTTTAATATGAGAAATAAAAATTCATAAGTACAAGTGAATTGTATTACGTCTAAGTAGGAAGATTCCTCAACATTATGAGCAAATTGATATTATATTTGGATATAAAGTGATAAATTGGATATATGTTAGAAAACTAATAATAAGTGAAGGATTAATAGTTATTTATATTGTTAATTATAATTTGAAAAGTTGAGAAAGGAACAGATTTGATTGACTAGAATAACGACGTCAACCTTTATAAATAGTTTGGATGCATACAGCAAGAGGTACATTTTTATTTCAATTCTTAAAAGTTCTAATATTTGATATTGACTTAAGTTTTAGAGAGCCTTTTACATGTATCTCCACCAAAGATCGAAGACTAATAGTAATAAAGCTAACTTCTAGACTCGTACAAAAACAAAGTCAATTAAGTTCTACTAAAATCAAAATAAGGATACAAGAGTATAAAACCAAAACATTAAAGTAATAAAATTTTTAAATTTAAAGAGTAAAAGAAACAAAATAAAGTAAGTGTGTGGAAATGATCTCTTTAATCACAAACTTCAAATCCATGATCCCGATGATCAAAACTAAAAATACTATATCACAAACCTATTTTGGAATTTTGAGTTTGATTCAATGATAACAAAGTAGAAATTGCAATTTTGCTGAAGTTGCACAATGAATATGTGAACCAATATTTCTATTCTCTTATTATCTTTTTTCTTTTTCTTTAAGACTGTGAAATTAACACTTCATCTTGATTTGGAAGACCCTTTTCTAATTTGGTTAAGTGAGATATAATAAACTTGACAAATTTGAGCTTATGACACATATAGTTGGGAGTCGTGCCCAACACATCTCCCCCTTATAACTATGTGAGTTAACCACCAATGCGAAAATCTCATAACAAACTTCAAATTTCTACCTTAGCAGTGCCTTAGTCATTTTATCAGCGTCATTATCATTAGTTTGAACTTTTGTCGAACTCCAACAACTTAGCGTCCAAAGCATCATGTATCAAATGATACCTCTGATCCATATATTTGGACCTATAACAGAAAGTTGATTTCTTATCGATAGTTGAATTCTTATCGATATGGATAATGCTTTGACTATCCACAAATAATGGATGGTTATCTTGCACAGAGAGAAGCTCTTGCAATAATTTCTTCAACCATAGCAACGCCTTGCATGTTTCTGTAATGGTAATGAACTATGCTTTTACAATAGACAATGTTATGCACCTTTACAACCTTTATTTTTAAGTCATAACTCCTCCTACAAACTTAATCAAATAGCTTAAAGTGGAATTTTTGGAATCAAAGTCTTCAACCATATTTGAGTCTAAGTAACCTCATATGTAGGTTTGCACTCACTTTATAAAGGCCCTCATATCTAGTTGATGTGGGATCTCTAACACAATCCTCTCACACCGAGACTCCTCAACACGAGCGTGAAACTTATGTGTAAGGATGGTCCGATAGCGGCCAAATAACGGGTGGCTCGATAGGCTCAACAACCTTACTAGGATAGGTTCTGATACCATATTAGAAGTGGACTTTAAGCCTAATTTAACCTTACAAAACTGACTTGTAAGTTGAGGTTTGTACCCACTTATAAACTATTAAAAGACCCTCATCTCTAGTCGATGTGGGATCTCCAACACACTCACCTCATGCCAAGACTCCTTAACTCGAGCGTGAAACTTATATGTAAAGGTGATCCGATAGCGGCCCGATAACAGGTGGCTCGATAGGCCCAACAACCTTACTAGGATAGGCTCTGATACCATATTAGAAGTGAACTTTAAATCTAACTCAACCTTACAAAACTGGCTTGTAAGGTGAGGTTTTCACCCACTTATAAACTATTGAAAGACTATCATCTCTAGTCGATGAGGGATCTCTAACAACCATAAAGATACTTCAAAATCTATTTCACAACATTCTAATATTTTGTAACTAAATTTGACAAAAATTGATTGATTGTACCAATAACATGTGCAATATTTGGTAATATTGCACATATCATTGCATAAATCAAACTACCCACTATATATGCATAAGGAATTGTACTCATATTTGTCTTCTTAACTTCATTTGAAGGACTTTGTTTAACACTTAGTTTAATATGAGTTACAAGAGGAGTGTTCACTGCTTTAACATTTTCCATCTAAAATCTCTGCAACACCTTATTAATGCAGTGCTCACATGGCCAAATTTTTTTTTCTATCACTTGAGATTCTTATAACAAGAATCTTTTAAGCATTTTTCATGTCTTTCATTGAAAATGACTCATGCAATTGCTTCTTTTACTTGTTAATCCTTTAAATACTTTTTCTAACAATAAGCATGTCATTAACATATAACAGCAAGATAATAAAGTCCTCATAAAAAAACTTTCTAACAAAGACACAATCGTCAAAGGTAATATTTTCTAGCCTTGGTCACACATAAAGGACTCAAACTTATTATACCAATATCTTGGAGCTGCTTCAAACCATATAGACTACTTATCAACCTACACACATAATTTTCCTTTCCTTCAACAAAGAAAACCATTTGTTTGCTTCATGTAAAATCTCTTCCTCTAAATTACCATGAATGAAAGTTATTTTCACATATATTTATTTAGCCTCCAAATCAAGGGATAACACAGTTCTTATGAATGACATTGTCACTACAGACAAGAAAATCTCATTGAAATCAACATCGTTTACCACTAATTTGGGTTTGCACCTTGGAGGTGTAAAATTACCTACCCTCTTCCTTCACCTTGAAAATTCACATGTTTTCTATAGCCCTTTTTCTATTTGATAAATTTATCAAGTCATAAATGTGATTATCATGTAATTGTTTAATTTTATCTTGCATTATTCGGTCATTATTATTTTTCTTTACTTTACAAAACCTCTTGAAAACACTCAGATTCTCTATCATCAATCAAGATCACATACTCACTAGAAGAATATTTGGAAGATGATTTTCTCATCCTATTAGACCTTCTAAAAGGTACTTGTGGTAATTCATGTACTTAATCATGATCATCATCACATACTATATCATGTTCATCCTAAGCATCATCATCATCCATCTCTAACATATTGACATCTACATAATAATGTTTCCTATAATTTTTAATCAGTCTTATCATTTAGATTGTGAACAGGCAACCATATCGAATTATCATTGTTTGGTCTTTCTTGAATTGCACATAACAACTTCTAACAAGCTTCTTCTCTATAGGATCATACAACCTATAGCCAAATTCATCATGATCATAACCAATAAAGATACACTGTCTTGTCTTTGCTTCTAACTTGGATTTGTTATCCTTTAGCACATGAATACAGATGCCTTGAAACTAAAGACACCAAATGATCGTATGTATAACATTCTTCTTAAATCAAATTTTATCTAGCACCTAATTATTCAATGCAACTATAAGACTAAGATTAATAACATGCACAACTACAAACAATACATCTTCCTAAAATTGCTTTAGCAACTTTGCTTCAAAAAGCATACATCTAACTCTTACAACCAAAGTCTTGTTCATCTACTCTACTAGACCATTCAATTAAGAAGTTTTTTCATGTCTAATACCTTAAATAGACATCAAAGGGTGTATAATACTCACCAATATTATAAGTACATATATATTTAAGCTTCTTGTCTTATTGTTTTTTCAAACAAAACATGAAATTTTTTGAATTTTTCAAATACTTGATCCTTCCTTTTTTTTTAAATTTGATAAGTTGAAAATGATCATTAATTTTCTAACTATTGTAAGTGAAGTTTGAAAATATGAGTAAAGAAAAATTAAAGATAAAGGAGATATTTATGGAAGATAGAGAGGAGAATGAAAAAAATGAAGATGAGAAAGTTTACAAGTTTCTAGTAAGAGTTGAAGAATGAGGAAATTGATTTTAGTGTCCGCATTTTAAAAGTTAATTAATTATTCTTTAACCTATCAACTTTGTAATGATAAAAAAAATTGTTAAATTTAGATAGAAAGAAAAAATAATATCACATATTATGTGAATTTAGCCATTTTGTAGCCCTCTTTCTCTCTTATTAAATGTTAAATTTAACTATAAAAATATTCGAATTATATAGTTTAGAAAATTGAAAATTTGAATTCATCAATTTGAAAATATAAGGACAAACAAGTTTTAAAAATATATCAATAAAAAATTCAATTTAATTTTAAACATGTTTATTGAAGTGAGTGATTTTTCTTTCTTTCGGTGGGCCCTTTTGGATTGTAAAGAAGGCCCAATAGTGCATAAAGGATCCCCAGCAGAAAAAACAAAAATCTTGAAGATTCCACTAAACGATGCGTTCTTCCTGCACTCCATGAGTTTTACCTGCACCTCTGTATTTTTTAAAATTTCAAAAATACTTTTTGAATTATATAATTTTTATATTTTAGATTATACAATATATGAATATATTTTTTTCTATTTTAAATTATATAATTCAGAAATAATTTTTTTAAATTCTAAATTATATAATTTAAAATGCATTTTTATAGTTTAGATTGCATAATCTAAAATGTATTTTTTAATTTTAAATTATATAATTAAAAAAAAAGGTTAATGAACATGTAGGGTTTGTTTAATTATTTTTATCAACCGTATAATAATCATTTTGCTAAATATATGAAGATCCAGGAAGAAAGGTCCACTAAGAAACCTAGAAACAGAGTAAAACAGGTGATCCACTTACTAAAAATTTGCTAACAAAAACTTTCTGCTCCCCATCATGTTTTATCTGCACTCCATCACAGACATCAAAATGAATAAAATATCCTTTTCGTTAGCTTTTGGAAAATATTTTTCAGAAAATTTAAAAAAAATACTTTCTGAAATAGATTCTGTAATTTTTTTTCTAAAATATAAATATAAGAAAAATATTCCAGAATGTAAAATTTACTTTGGTGCAGCAAGTTTTTGCC
>Ga0099825_1006871_pt1 | contig 14045 bp, 8 predicted proteins | sample SiratroredBW_FD_76838 | JGI IMG/M metagenome (GOLD analysis project Ga0099825, IMG submission 76838) | Root nodule microbial communities of legume samples collected from California, USA - Siratro red BW | ecosystem: Host-associated > Plants > Roots > Nodule | place: USA: California | collected... | reverse complement strand
TTTTGTTAATTACTATTATTAATTTTTTTATTAATTGTTAAAGTAATAAACATAGTGCTAAATAATTAAAAAATTATTTGTTAATTATTATTATATAATGATTATTATTATTTTTATTAATTGTTAAACCTAACAATCATAATATCAAATAATTAAAAAATAATTGCAGAAAGAGAAATAATTTTAATTAATATCATTAATTGAAATCGTCAGCATGTCACTTTTATTTTGACCAGTTTAAAATTATACATATTTAGCTGACAAAATTTGCCTATTTTGATAAATAATTTTTTTTTACCCATTTTGAGAATTAAAATTAAAAAGTACATCAAAATGAAAAAAAAATCAGCAGATAGCAAAATAGAGGGAACAAAATACCGAAAGAAGAGAATACGTGAATTTAAATAAAATATATCATTATTATTCTACTACTGTTGCTAATTGCAATACATTTATACATTTAATACTTGCAGTGACAAAAAAAAAAAAAATTGACTAAAATATTTTCTCTTAAAGTTAAGAACAATTACTTTGATTAGAAAGACTTATTCAAAACTGAAATAAAAACAAATAAAGATGTCACTTGTAGTATAAAAAAAATATCTAACATCCCTTTTTTTATTTTGGAACTACAAACTCCAATTTTTTATTTGAAGAACTCAAATTTGTTGGTTCTCTATGACCCTCTCAGGATGAGACTTTTCTAACTTTGTCAGTATCAAATCTTCCATTTTTCTCTGAAGATACACTTGGAGCCCTGTTCTAAAACATCACTGATAATATTGTTTAAGAATATTCTACTGTTATGTTTTCTTTTTTTGTGAACAACCTCAAATCCATTTGAAATATTATGTACATTTTTATAAGACTACTTTTCTCAGTCTCTTTTTTAGGGTGTTCCTGAGTTGTTGGCTTGAATCCTCTTTTGGATGCTATTTAGATCTGTTAGCACTTAAAAATGGCCATTGTCAACTTTCGCAGTAAAATATTTTCAAGTAGTTCTTTTAACTTGTGTTCTTTGAATTGTTTAGAAACAATCATTTTTCTCATCGTATACCGAATCAAATTTCTTTTTCACTTCAAGAAGAGGTGCCCAAAGTGTAACCATGTCCAGTAGTTAAGCCACTTCCAAGCCAAGTTAGTTTCTCCATGATTAATGGTGAGTCAATTTGAAGAATCTTTATAAACAAAATCCAATACATGAATGTTTGGTAGAATTACAAGATGGAGAAGGAGTACCAACGACTAAGGAAAGAACAATGATTCTTGACGGAGTCTCAGACTAGAAAACATATTTTTATAACAAAATTAACTTGCAACTTGATATCTGTATAAGAAATGATAGACTACACAAATTGTTTTGTTCAATTTAATGATAAATTATGTTTAATACAAGACTATACATCGAGGACGTTGATTCGAATGATGATTCGAATGAGTGAATGAAAATCTAAGTTAGTTTCTTTTTGATCAATGGTGGGTGATAAGTAATTTGAAGAATCTTTATAAACAAAAAACTATACATGAATGTTTGATAGAATTACGAGATAGTAAAGGAGTAACAACTAAGGAAAAAACAATGATTATTGGAGTCTCAAACTAGAAAATATTTTTTTTATAACAAATTTAACTTGCAACTTGATATTTATATAAAAAATAATAGAAAGAAAAGTTTATTTTGTTCAATTGTGAATTACTCTAAATAGATTATTTACTTTACTTACTCAAACATAAAATCGTGGTCCATTTGTGAATTAAAATGAATTAAAATACTAAAGTATCATCCATAAAGCATATCATATGTATAAATTAAAATGATTTTTGTCAGGTAGTTGTCGAAGAAGTTAAACAGGCAAATATCGAGGTGTCTGTGTCCACATCAAAGGTTAGACTTATGGGAGAGGCACTTGATACATTTATTGTGTGGCTTACACATCTCCTACAGGTCATTTCTAAAAGGCCTTAGGTATTATGATTTGTCTTAATCTTATTTAAATTCACACTTAATGTTATTTGAATTGATACATTTTGTTGATGTGTTACGGGACCGTGGGAGGAAAGATAAATCACCAGCTGATAATTTAAGTCCTAGGTCTTCACCACTTAAGTCAGAAGTGAATCCACTTCAGGAGTTGACTCGTGTATGCTACGAGTTATTTAATAATCCTCTTCAAATTCTTGGGATGCATCCATCTTTGGGGTCGACGGTGTCCCATTGTATATATCTATACAAGACATCTTGGAACTCATTAAGGGTAACCAGATGTTAAACATTACAATAATTCAGTTATGGATGATGTAAGTATACCTTTTTACATGTTATAAAATTCGAGTTATTTCATCAACAACTATTACAAATATTGATTTTAATAATGCAGGTACGTAAATAATTTAGTTTATAGCTCAGGGAATTCCGATTTTATGGTTTTCCTGAACCACAAAGTTTATAGAGGTTTGGAAATAAAAAGATTGACACTCAGCAGTATATTCAAATATGGATTTCTGAATCTAGAAAGAGAATTTACTTTGCCCCTATTATCTATGTGTAAGTTTCAAATATTTATATTTTGATTTTAAGTAATGTTAACAATATGAGATTCTGTAATGTTGTTATTTTAGGTCTCATTGACAACTGATTATTGTGTGTCCCGTGGAAAACACAATTGTTTGGTTTTGTTTTTTGCATCGAAAAACATCTACAGATATGAAACAAATAGTACAAAGGTATCATTTAATTAACTTTAAATAATATATATCACTCTTTTTTTTTTTTACATATGCAATTTACTAAACATTTTGGATTTTAGTGCAATAAATATGTGTAATGTTCTTGGAGGAAGATCTACATCCACATCTCAAAACCTCCATTGGATATATCCTAAAGTATTTAATTCTAAAGTAAGTTTATTAAAATTAGCATTTGATGATTAAACTTTAATGAAAGTGCAATAAGCAACAACGAAGTTGGAAATGTGGATATTACATCATGTACTGGATGAGAATCATAACACGAGCTGGTATCACCGATTCTTGGCAGGTAAGAACATATCTTAAGTTTGTAGATATGTCAAATGTTTTTCAAGTTTTACTGCTCTATAACACATGTACATTTATTTCAGGTTTTTTAATACTCAAAGCCATTGGATAAGGAAACAATACAAGATCTTCAAAGGGAATGGACAAGATATTTTCTCTAACTTAAAAGTAGTATGTAGATTAGTGTAGATTAGAAGTGTAAATATTGTATTTATGTAGATTAGTGTAAATATTTAATTACATATGTATTATACTGCAATTGTAATATGATAATTGAATTCTGAAATGTATTCTAACTGTTGGATTCTGAACTATTATGTAGGGGGCTAATAGATAGTTCATATTGTATGTTTAAAAAAAAAACATATACACCACGTCGGTTATGGCCAAAATTGACATGGTAAATAAAGCACACGTTGATTTTGACCATAACCGACATGATGTTCCATGTAAAATAATTACAAGAAAAATCACCATGTCGGTTATGGGACACAACCGATGTGGTGTGTCATTACACCACGTCAGTTTTGGCCAAAACCGACGTGGTGTCCACATTTCAATTTTGAAATGTGGAACAAACACCACGTCGGTTTTGACCAAATAATCGATGTGGTGTTGCCTTTTCAACAATCCTATAAACTACTTTTGAAATGGGTCTTTGACGTTGGTGCCTAGTTTAAACCTATATGACGTCGGTTGAAAAACTGATGTTATGTTTGAAAACTTTCAAACATACTTTTAATAACTATAATGTGACTATAGTTATTAAAAGAAAGTTGTTAAAGGATATTTAGATAACATCACTCCATTACTAATAATACCATATATGAATTAAAGAGGTTAAAGGATATGTTATTCAAAATTATACCATATGTGAATTAAAGTGGTTAAAAGATATTTTATCCAAATTTTAGTGTGTTTCACCATTCATAATGTAACTTTATTTGTGATAAGGTTTTTAAAAATAATATTCAACCTCTTGTGCCCCAATTATATTTATTAAAGTTCTTGAAACAAAGTAGTTCTTGGTTTTGTAAATTGAGGATCCAAAACTTTAATTAAAGAAGTTGGATTCTGATAGGCAATATATATTTTTAACTTTATTATTTAGGAATATTGGTTAGAATAATATCATTTGTATAGATACATATTTGTTCTCTGGTCAAATGTTTCAAGAGAAAAACTCCATATGAAGAAAAAGGATAAAACTGGACTAGAAATATAAAGGCACAAAACTTGGAACACTTGTTCCTCTACTTGAATATTAGAGGATATAATGAATTCCAATCTGTTACTGCTAAAGCTAAATCACATAGTCGCTACATAATTAATTCTAATAAAGCTTTAGAAAAGCAGTTACCATTCTTCAACATGACTGACCAACTGACAACAAAGAGGTTCCAATTCTAACACATATTTTCTACCTAGCTAAGAATTGTGTTAATCATAGTTCCTAGCCTCTCTGAAAGTTAGAATAGAAGAGCACAACAAGCTTTGGATCACTGACATGATACTCACCTTTAACAAATTAGTTGCAGATATTCCAAGATCAACAGGGACCCTATAATAGCTCAAACACGTGAACATTATTATTCTCGGATAACATCAACTCAGATATTGAAGAGGTAACCTTTAGTTAGCTTCTAAGCAATGCAATACCTTCAATCTCTCATAAAAAATGGATTCTCTATAGTCATACCCTTAAGTCATGATCTAATTGTTCTTCCTCTAATTTAGTACCAGTCCTTATTGTTTAATAGTGAGTTTGGAAAATCACGATTGAGATAGCTTCTGAAAAGCAGGTTCATATGTGAACAAACACACCTGAACTGAAAAAAAAAACAAAGGAAATAGGTGCTGCCATATCCTAATTTTTTTTTTCTTTTCAAGTCACAGAAGCTTGAGCAAACAAAATTATTCGGTACCCTCTTAGAAGATTAGGCATATATGGAAGTGGAAATAAAAGTACACTAAGGAACACAAAATTTGGCAATTGTCAGCACTGTGATTAATCAAAGTCTACAAAATGATTGTCACAACATACAAGTAATGTTTCAGTACTACTATACAATATGATCACAGAAATCTCAACTCTCATCTTCCATGAGACTAAGCTTGATTCCTTGAATCGAAAGAAAAGAAAAAAACCTTTCTTATTGGTCTTAAGCTATCTAATTGGGACCCCAGCAACTTAAGTACATCACTTTCCTCAAAGACTCTTCTGATTGTTTTGTGCTCTCTTCTCTCAGTCTTGTGGAGACCATAGTAGAAGAAGTGGAAGAAAGCCTCTTAGCCTGAGAGAATGAACCAACATGGGTTTTGAGATGGTGTTGAGCTGATCTGAAAGCATGGTTCCACCTACAGATACCCTGGTCTTTCAAGGCCTCCACAACTCCAACACTAGCTGCCACACTCCATGCTCTGATTGTTGAACTCATCTTTTGATGTTCTAGAAATTCTTAGACGATGGTTGGTTTTTACTTGAATGAATGAGGATATGAAACTAAGTTGATGTTTATATAGAAAGAAAGAAGCACATGGGAATACCAAACCAGGGGAAGTAAACTGGTGGTTTTAGCAAACACAGTGGGCTATAATTCATGCATCCTCGATTATAGGGAACACGTGTAATGACGCTGACGTGAAAAAAAACCATAAATTCCAGCATGTTAGCTTTTCTTTTTATATATATTTTTGAGAAAAGTTTGGCGTACACCATTAAGTGTGTGCGTGCACCAACCCAACACCTTAGGTGCCATTATTATATGAGTTGGCCTTGTTGCATTGACAGAAAAAATATTATCATCTCGGTATTATCATAAAATATTATACGATTCAAAGTAATACGTTCATAAATAGTAAATATAAATTTTTAGTGTATTAATATATGTCAAGTCCGGTCAAAACCGAATAATATCTTTTAAAGATAAGCAAATATGCGAATAGAAAAAAATGGAAAAAAATATAATTAAATAAGAGTTTTATTAAAATAAAATATATGTTTCTATTAAAACTTTTTTTTAGCATGGAATCGACAATTATCAACTTAGAGTGATCACTTTTTTTTAATATATTTTGTTTAAAACTAAATATTTAATGTTAGTATCATTACTTCAACATCTTAATCTTATCATAAACAATCTAGTAAAGATCATAATACATCTTTGATAACCTATAGATATCGTTTACAATTCTAAGTTCAAACATCAAATTTTTCAAGCACAGACCGTGTGAGATAGGAATAAATGAACTCGACCTTCAAAGTGAAAGTAGTAATTAAGGCTTGTTCTGCACTTCTCCATGATATAGTTCACTAATGTAAAAGTGTAACCAGATGTTGATAGAGTTAACTATAAGTATGAATCAGAGTAACCTATTACCTCAAAATTACCACTTCATTTACACATAAACATGTAGTTTTCTATTCCTTGAAGATATCTCCATACTTTTCTTGTATCTTCTTAATGGTCAACAGTACTTTGTTATCTTCTAAATATTCAAATTGCAAATGCAATGCTAAATGTAATGCAAACCTAAGTATACATAAGGCTTCAAAAACTGAAGCATATGAAATATTTTTTACATGTTCTTGTTTAAGATTATTTTCGAACACTGACTTAATTCTAATTTATCACCCTTCATAACGAGAGTCATATTTGTTGAATAATTTTTTATATTAAACCATTCTAAACTTTGTTGATTTAGGTCTTTTAAGATAATTTCTGATTTTTTTTCTGTGAATCATAATGCCTCTGACATAAGGTGTCTATTCATATTCTTTATACCAAAATCTTTTTAAAGAAATTATTTTATGTCATAGTTGCAACTAAAATGACATATCCACATATAAAACAAGAAAATGTTTTTCTCCCACTAACCTTCTCGTACACACACTACTAATACATTATGTTTTCTTCAAAATCAAATGAAGTAATAACTTTATGCAATTTTAAATACTATTTATGAGAGGTTTATTTGAATTAATATATGGATTATTTATATTGCATACTAAATTCTCACTATTATTAAACAATGTTACCAATGTTTGTGTCCATGGTCAGTGGTTAAAAAAGATTGATAATAGTATTTAGGGGAAAGTAAAGTTTTAGGAGGAGGTAAAGGTTACACAATTTGGAGGAAAGTGTAATTTTAAGGGAGGGGTGAAAATTATATGAAAAATAAAATGTATAAAGTATAAAAGTTATATAAGATATGGACTGATTTAGTCATTATTTTTTGTCACTAAATATTTGGTTCAATTTCGGTTATTAAATTAATAAAATAATTTTAATTTCTGATTTGTGACTATTTGTTTCAGTGGTCTCAATTTCTATTAACCAATCTTTTAGTAGTGAAATATTATATGGATAATAGTTACAAGTGTCTCTAATCACATGATACACAATTTGAAGAATCTTTGTAAACAAAAAATAATACATTAGTGTTTAATGGAATTATGAGATGGAAAATGAACAATAGCAACCAAGAAAGGAATACTAATTTTTTATTGAGTTTCAGACTAAAAGATATTCTTTTCGTACCAAAATTAACTTGCAACTTGATATTTATATAACAAATAAAAAATTAAATAAATTATTTTGTTTAATTTAATAATAAATTATGTATAATACGTGATATCTATATATCAAATAATAAATGAAGCAAATTATTTTGTTCAATTTAATAATAAATTATGTGTAATTCGACATCAAGAATAAATTATGTATAATACTACTCTTAATAATAGATGAAACAAATTGTTTTGTTTAATTTATTATTAAATTATGTGTAACACGACTATACAATGAGAATATTGATTTAGTTAGTGACTAAGTTTATAGAGCTTGTGTGAATCAAAGTATGTGAATCAAAATTACCCACATTGATTCCTATATATTGGTACTTATTCAAGGAAAACTAAAAAAAGTTTATACTCCTATGCTGAAGGATAACATTACTCCATTAAACACATGTGAATTAAAGTATCCAAACTTAAGTGTGTTTCTACATCACCCAATACAAATTTATAGTCAAATCATATTGTAACTTAATTCGTGATAAGTTATATTAGCAATGAATAAGTTGTAATTGGAGTCTGATAGTCAATATATATTTTTAACTTCATTATTTTAGGAATATTTGTTAGCATAATATCATTTGTATAAATACATATTGATTCTCTGGTCAAATATTTTAAGAGAAAAACTTCATATAAAGAAAAAGTATAAAACTGGACTAGAAACATAAATTCACAATACTTGTAAAACTTGTTCCTCTACTTGAATATACAGGACATATGTTAAATATTTGTTTTTGAAATTGTATTTTGATTTGTTTCAGTTTCTGAATATGCTTTTAATCAGAATAATTGTTCCTAATTGTTTTTTAGACATTAGGATTTCAATTTTTTATAACTGCTCCTAGATTTTAAGGAGAGTAATTTCAGTTATATATTTTTCCTTTCTGCAAGCATTATAAATGTAAGTTGTTTATGGTTCAGAAAAATAAGAAGAAATAACAATATATTTCTCTTCATACATCTTTGTTTAATTTCGTTCATTTTATTATTTTATATCCTCCTATTCTGTAAAACCAACAATTGGTATCAGAGCTCTTAGTTCTTAAGGGTCTGTGTGTGAGACTATGAAGAAAAAAACAACAGAGGGTAAACAGTGAGGAGCCTTTCACGAAAAAAAAAAAACTTCACCCATGGTCAGAAATTTCAGGGCAGCACCTCCAGTTTTCTCTGGAGAAAACTATCAAATATGGTATGTCAAAATGAAGTCTTATCTAGAAGCGAGTGGTTTGTGGGATGCTGTGATGTCTGAAATCCAGCTGCTACAAGAAGATCCAACTTAGCTCAAATAAAAAATTATAATGATGAAGCAATAAGAAGATCGAAGGCCATGACCTGTATTCACTCTATTGTTTCTAATGTTGTATTCACTAGAATTATGCCTGTGAAACAACTAAAAAAGCTTGGGACACTCTTCAAGAGACGTTTCAAGAGAATGAAAGAACTCGGTAGATGCAAGTTCTCAATCTTAAAAAAGAATTTGAGATGCTGAGAATGAAGGAGGCCAAGACCATCAAAAAATATTTTGATAGGCTCTTCGCAGTGGTCAATAAGATCCAACTTTTACGTGAAGATTTACCTGATAGAAGGATCATAGAAAAAATATTGGTGAGTCTCCCAGAGAGGTTTAAGCAAAGATCCCATCACTTGAAGACTCAAGAGATCTCACAATGATTTCACTAACGAAGTTGATGAACTCTTTACAAACCCAAAAGCAGAGAAGAATGTTGAAAGAAGAGTCGAGTACTGAAGGAGCTTTTCTAGCAAAATAACAGTCGAGTTACAAAGCAAAGAAGAAAGGTTGGAAAAATAAGAAGAAAAGTGATGAAGGTGACAATGACGAGAAGGAGAAGTACTCAGCATGTCAACACTACAAAAAAAATCCTCATCCACATTGGAGATGTTGGTAGAGACCCGATGTGGTATGTAGGTCCTGCAATCAAAAGGGTCATGTGGAGAAGGTATGCAAAAGAAAGCAACAAGGGGCGCAAATTACTCAAGAGACCAATGACGAAAAGGAGGAGTATCTTTTTGTGGTGACTTGCTTTGCTAGTGACATCACTAGTGAAACATGGTTTTATTGATAGTGGATGCACTCATCACATGACACATGATAAAGGAATGTTTGTAAAGTTGGACATAACCCACTCTCGAAAGTCAGAATTGGGAAATGAGACTATATTGAGGTCAAAGACATAGGTGATATTGCCATTGATTTTGGCTCAGGTATAAGAATAATCAATGATGTTCTATATGTCCCCGAAATTGATCAAAATTTGCTAAGTGTTGGACAACTTTTAGAGAAAGACTATGTTGTGGTGTTAAAGGATAAAACCTATGAAATTTTTTATATTATTGGCACTAAGCTATTGTCAGTTAAGATGAAGGGCAAAAGTTTCTCGACAAACATACAAACAGCATAACTTACTTCTCTACGGCTGAGTTAGGACAGATTTGGCACAAAAGGTTAGGACATGTTCATTACTCTACACTTAATTTTATGCATAAAAATGAGTTAGTGCAAAGCCTACCTTTTGTTAAAATTGAAGACGAAATATGTGGAGTATGTCAATTCAGGAAGTAGTCCAGGAAGCCTTTTCCTCATAAAAAAGACTTTCCAGCAGAAACAATATTGCAACTCATTTATATTGATGTCTGTGGACCAATGAAGACTGAATCATTCAATAGTAGTAAGTATTACATACTTTTCATTGATGATTTTAGTAGGTTTTGTTAGGTATACTTTATGCGGCAAAAATCTGAAGTGACAAGTATTTTCAAAACATTTAAAAAATGGGTTGAGAATCAGTGTGACATAAAGATTAAGGTGATTAGATCAGATAATGGTACTCAATATACATTTGATAAATTTAAAGAGTTCTGTATAGATGTAGGGATTGAGCATCAGTTTACAACTGTCTACACTCCACAACAAAATGGTGTGAGTGAAAGAAAAAACATAACCATTATGGAGATGGCAAGGTGTCTCTTGTTTGAAAAGAAATTGCCCAATAAATTTTGGGCTAAAGTTGTAAATACTGCCACTTATTGAACAGATTGCCAACCAGAACAATGAAGAATATGACTCCATTTGAAGCTTGGAAAGGATACAAGCCTTCGGTACAACATCTAAGAGTATTCAGATGCATATGCTATTATCATGTACCCAAGGAAAAAAAGATCAAAGCTTGATCAAAAAGATGAAGTTGGGATTCTAGTGGGATATAACAACAGCACCAAAGGATACAAAACTTATCAACCCTTGACAGGTGAATTGATAGTAAGCAAAACTGTCAGCTTCAATGAATCTGCTGCTTGAAATTGGGAGAAAGTAGAAAAGAAGGAGATTAAAGGCCTTAATGTTGTTCCAAAAATATCTGAACAGAAAGGTTCTGATGAAAATGGGGATGATCATCCAGTGAAAGGTACTAAATCCCTATTTGACATATATCAAAGATGTAATGTGATTGTTCTTGAGCCTATAGATTACGAAGATGCTGCAAGGGATGCAAACTGGGTTGCAGAAATGGAGGCAGAGATAAAAATGATTGAGAAAAATAAGACATGGTGTCTAGTGGACAAGTCATCCAACAAGAAGACTATTGGTGTTAAGTGGGTTTTTAAAATCAAGTATAATGTTGATAGCTCTATTAACAGGTACAAAACATGACTAGTGGTGAAAGGATATGCTCAACATTTTGAAGTAGATTTTTTGATACCTTTGTACCAATAGCCAGACTTGACATAATCAGGATGGTGCTTGCATTTTTGCTCACAAAAAGTAGAAAGTGTATCAACTTGATTTTAGAAGAGAAAATCTATGTAGAACAACCTGAAGGGTTTATTGCAAAAGGGGGAGAAAATAAAGTCTTACGACTAAAAAAGGGTTTGTATGGCCTTAAACAGGCACCGAGAGCCTGATACAGTAGGATTGATGATTTCCTTTTGAAGATAGGATTCATTAAGAGTTTGAGTTGACACTGTATCTAAGGGTCCAAAACTATGATATAATAATTATCTCATTGTATGTTGATGATTTGTCTGTGACAGGAAGCAACTTTGATCTTGTCAAGCAATTCAAAGACCAGATGTTGGAAATCTTTTAGATGACAGATTTGGAAGAGATGTCTTATTTGTTAGGAACAGAGATATATCAAACCACAAAAGGTATCTTCATTGGACAATAAAAATATGCAAGAGGAGTGCTGAAGAAATTTGGTATGGATGAAATTTTGTATGAATGACTGCAAAATGACAAGCACTCCACTGATGCATAATGAAAAACTTTGCAAGGATGATGGTGCAAATAAAGTCAATGAACAACTCTACAGAAGCTTAATAGGTTGCTTGATGTACCTCACAACAACAAGACCTGATATCCTGTATGTAGTAAGTCTATTATCTAGATTTATGCATTGTGCAAGTGAACTACACTTCAAAGCGACGAAAAGAGTGCTGAGATACGTCAGAGGAATAACAAATTTTAGAGTCATGTTTAGGAGATCAGAAGAAGTAATTCTGCATAAATTTTCTAACAGTGACTAGGCAGGTTCTTGTGATGATATGAAAAGTACTTCAGGTTATTTATTTAGTCTTGGTTCTGGTTATTTTTCTTGGAATTCAAAGAAGCAAGAAATGTGGCTCAATCCACAACTAAAGCAGAATATATAACAGTTGTTGCTATTGATCAAGCTTTATGGATTAGAAAAATATTGACATATTTAAAGTTTAATCAAAAGGATGAAACTGTTATCAATGTTGATAATTAAGTAGACATTGCAATCTCCAACAATCATATACTAGTAAGCCAAATTATTTTAATATCAAATACTATTTTCTAAGAAAAGTTCAATGTAGCAAGAAAGTTGTCTTAGTTCATTGCACGACTAAAGATTAATTAGCTTCCAAAATGTAGATTTGAAGACTTAAAAGACAAAAAATTGGAGTGTTAGATATTTATTTTTGAAACTTCATATTGATATGTTTCAATTTTTAAATATGTCTTTAATTAGAATAATTGTTCCTAATTGTTTCTTAGAAATTAAGATTTTAAATTTTTATAATTGTTCCTAAACTTTTAAAAAAAATAATTTCAGTAATTTTTATAAATATTATATGGGATTTCAATTTTTATTTCTATAAATATTATATTTTTTATAACTGTTCTTAAATTTTAAGAAAGATAATTCCAGAAAAATAATTTCAGTTCTATAAGTATTATAAATAAATTAAGTTGTTCATGATTCGGAAAAAAAACAACAAAGAAAAATAATTTCAGAAAAATAATTTCAGTTCTATAAGTATTGTAAATAAATTAAGTTGTTCATGACTCAGAAAAAAAAATAACAATATATAATTTCAGTTCTATAAGCATTATAAATAAATTAAGTTATTCATGATTCAAAAAAAAAAAACAATATATTTCATTTATTTTATTATTTTATATCCTCTGTAAAATCAACAACCTTAATCTTTTGTTCAATTTCGTTTGTTTTATTATTTTATATCCTCTTATTACGTAAAACCAACAACCACTAGGACAAAATACACATTTAACGTCTGCGTTCAATGACGGTTAAAAGTAAAAACGACTTTGTTAAAAATGCGGTGACATTTTTATAAATAAATGAACAACATAACTTTGGTTAAAGATAAAAACTGTCATTGAATTTCCACTTAAGATTTAAAATTAAAAAATTTAAAATTTTAAAATGGCGCTGAAGCACCACGTCCGTTAGGAGCTCCTAACCGACGTGGTGCAGTCTCACATGACGTCGGTTTTGACCACTAAACCGACGTCATGGTGACTATGTTGCTGAAATGAATTAGAGGGGTAAAATTAGGGTATGCACAACATCGGTCCTAGGCTTCTAACCGACATTGTGGGGATTTCAGATGATGCACCACGTCGGTTAGGAGCCCAGAACCGACGTGGTGCTCCCAGTTTTATTTCTCAATTCCATATTTCATCAACTTATGATATTACTAGCATTGATTTTCATAATGCAAGTACATAAATGATTTAGTTTATAGCACAGGGAATCCAGACATTGGATTACTTGAGCCTCAAAGTTTACAGAAGTCTGGTAATAAAAAGATTGCTAATCAGACCTATATACAAAACTGGATATCAGAATTGAGGAAGAGGATTTACTTTGCCCCCATTATCTATCAGTAAGTTTCAAATCTTTATATTTTGATCTTAAGTAATTTGAGAATATTAGATTAATAATACATTTTTTATTTTAGGTCCCATTGGCAGCTTATGCTTTGTGTCCTACAAACAACACAATTGTTTGTTTTTGTTCATTGCATAGGAAGGCATCGAACGATATGAAACAAATTTTACAAAGGTATCATTTAATTAACTTTAAGTAATATATATATATATATATATATATATATATATATATATATATATATATATATATAT
>Ga0099825_1006868_pt1 | contig 14051 bp, 7 predicted proteins | sample SiratroredBW_FD_76838 | JGI IMG/M metagenome (GOLD analysis project Ga0099825, IMG submission 76838) | Root nodule microbial communities of legume samples collected from California, USA - Siratro red BW | ecosystem: Host-associated > Plants > Roots > Nodule | place: USA: California | collected... | reverse complement strand
ATATTTATAATATATATATATATATATATATATATATATATATATATATATATATATATATATATATATATATATATATATATAATTATATGCATGATAAATTTCAGGGAAGAAAATAATGTTTACTAGAATGAAGTCTGCAAACAAGTTAAGCACAGTAATGAAGATCACAAAGTACCACAAACATGGAGTTGTTCCTCTCTAACTATTCTTCCAAAGTCTATATTTTGGGTTTCATCTACCTAGGTCAAAAAGGCAGTGGAAACACAAACAGATGAAAAACAATGGTCAGTGTCTTACCAGCATCATTTCAACAGCTTTAGACAGCCCAATAAGCCTTGGAAGACGTTGTGTTCCTTAAAAATTACAAATTTTGTTAATATTATTTTCAGCAAGTGCTACTAAATGATGAAAAGTTCCTCACTCCTGATCCAGATTACTGAATACACGTGCATGCAAATCTTGATTACCTCCAAATCCAGGAATAATACCAAGAGTCAGCTCTGGTAGACCCAATTGAGCTCTCGGAGCCGCAATACGTGCATGACATCCCTACACAACAACAAGGTGTTACAAATCATGCACTAATGAAGACACTCGGACAACAATTCCTATGTAAAGGAACAGAATCGCTCCTCAACTAGGAAAAACTAACCATAGCCAGTTCTAAGCCACCTCCAAGAGCAAGCCCCTCTACTGCTGCAACAACAGGCTTCTTCGAATCTGAACTTGTCAATCATACTAATTAATACTACAGCAAAAGTAACATCTAAAGAAGCACAAAGAAAAATGTCTCCATCAAAACCAAAAGAATAGTTACAAGTTACAACCTTCAATCGCATTGACTACTAGTTCCACTGAAACATCAGGGAGATGTGAGGAATCCCCTGCCAAGAAAAATAAGCAAATACAGTTAATTCAAAGTTCAAACACTTTCAAAAACTTTGTAATTTGTACTGTATCCATCCCAATTTTACAAAATGGATGTGTGATCAAACTATCATATCTTACCGGTATCGTGAACTTTCTTCATCACACTGATATCAAAGCCACCAGAAAATCTCCCACCTTTGCCTGAAATCATGGGGGAAGCAAGATGAAATAATCACACATGCAAAATTCCTCACTTGAACAATGAATTGCATAAAGCAATGCCGGCAGCATCATAAAATTAAACCAAAAAATCATCAAACATGTACAATCCAAATAAACCTAGACACTTACCAGTCAAAACTATAGCTTTCACATCATTCCTCCTAGCTGCCTCATCAAATCTGTCCTTCAACCCTCTGATAACTGATCAAAACATCACACATAATTAATTCATGAAATTAAAAAAAAAAAATTGAATTGAACACAGAATGAAGAATTGGTGAATCAAACTGACTTGGAATGGCCAAAGCATTGACGGGTGGGTTGCCCATAGTGATGACAGCAACCCCATCAGCTCCAACCTCAAAATCAACCTTAGGCAACGCCATCTCTGAGAGAAACAAGTCCCAAGTTCCTTCCTTTTCGAATCAAGTTATAATCTTTCACATGAAACTGAGAAAATACAAGGTGGGTTTAAGAAGGATAAGACCAAAGACTCTAATGGAAAGTGGCAATCGATTTAGACAGACACTTAATTTCGTGGGGAACTTCCCCACTGACCAGAAAATATGAAAATGAAGAAATTCTCACATGTTAAAAAATAAATATATTATTTCACACACTCAAAAGTTGCATAAATTTTGAAACCTTAAGCTAAATTAATTGACATATCATAATTTCAGAGACATTTTTAAGTTTTTTTTATTTATTTTTAGAAATCAATGTAAGAGTATTATACAATCATAGAGACTTGAACAATATTATATTATTCATTATACTTTCTCAATAAAAGAAAAAAAAAAACATTTTTAATTCTTTAAAAGTACAAATATTTCATGTTTCACGTTGCTTTTTTTAATAAATTAAAAACAGTATATACGTGATAGAAAAATTAGTTGAAATCTCTAATTGTAATGATGTAATCATTTTTCCTTATGAACACGGTAAAATAATCTTTTAGTTAATGGTAAAAAAGAATATATTGTTTTCACATGGGAACTAATCATAAAGATCATATTTTTATATTTATAAATTTTAATCGATGAAAAAACATATATTAAAAAAAAAATACAAATTTTGTTTTAGCACACTTCCACAGAACATAGCATTGACCTCACCGACCAAATCATAAGACCGTGTGTTCCGTTAAAAAACCGAAAAAATTGCATCAGAATCACACGCAGGCACTCCCATGGTAAGTTCGTGAAACCTCGAAATTTGATTCGTTAAAGCCCACACAATTGACGATCATATAATATCTGACCGTTGATTCGTACCGACGCATTTCTTAACTGCACAAATTAAGCTATGCCAACTGTAGGAAAACTTTGTTAAATAAAGGGAACAGGTTTTCTTTTTATACTTTATTTCCGATAAAAAAAGTTATGTGATAAATAATTTTTAATACTAATATAATAATGATTTTCTAACTCTCCAACCCTCTTAACATTCTTAATCAGAATTAACTATTGATAATAAATTGTGGTAACTGTTAATTGAGAATTAGTGGAAGCCAAAAGTAAACATATTTTAATAAGTATCAATGTAGGAAAGAAAAAAATGGCTATGATTCTCTTACAAGATTCCACAACACCTAACTAAAAATGTATTCTTTAATTAATACTGTCATAATCAGATTAAGATTTAAACAAAAAACTTATGAACAGATATGTTTATCAAAAGTTGATGAATATATAATTATAGATGTGAATATGCAGTGGGCCAGTTGGAAAAGGAGTGTGAGAGGGTTGTTGTTGTTGTTAATGCTTGGAAAAGTTAAAAACATGGTTAGTGTGGTGGGGACTTTGAATATCTTTGCATAAATTTAAGATACTGGTTGTTAGAACAACAATAATCTAGAGAGAAAAAAAAAACTATTAAATTATATATAAATTTATTTATCAAGTCTATTATGTTGTTTACTCTTAAATTTTTTCTATTTTTATATTTGATGTTTTCAATTAAAAGAGTATATTAAAGATTTATATTAAAGATCTTACACTATATAATAGTATAAACAAAATATAATATGTATATATATATATATATATATATATATATATATAAATGTGGTGAAATTGAATTAAATTTAAATGTTACTTTTAAAGAAAGCTAAACTAAAAGTAGAATTAAATTTAACGTTATTTTTAGGAAATTAATATTATTTAATAATAATAATAATAATAATAATAATGTCTTCTTCTAAATTGGAAGGAGTGCAAATTGGGCTAAGAGAGGGTGTGTTGAATAAAGAAAAGTGCTTCATATTTTTTGGGCTTTATAATTTGCGTCAAATACTTTTTTCAAATGGGTGAAAATTAAATTATTAACGAATAATTTTTCTCTTTTCTTAAAATATGTATAATTAGTTTAATATTCAATCGTTAATCGAAAAAAATTGATTAAATTTCAGAATTATGTATCATTAAGTCAATATCTCAATCGTAAATAAAAAATATTTAACTAAATCACATAATCAAATGTATCAACTAATATTTATAGATAAAATAAAATAATAATTAAAAACATTAAAAGTAAAATTATAAATATAAAATTGATAAAAAGAAAAAATACTTCAGATTCAAAACAGCTAATAATGATAAAAATCTCAACGACTGAAACAAATAATAATATTTTTAGGTGAAACTTCTTAATAAACCTGAGTTTCACTCATATTTTAAAATATTTATTATGCATGTATTTCTTTATGTTCGAAATAACTATTTTTTATTTTTATTCTCTTGCATTTTTTTCTTTATTTCTTTTATGTCAAACTAGTTCAATTTGATACATGGAAGTAAACTATATGAATAAAAATATGTAAAAAAATAAAGAAAAGTAAAAAAGACAAAGAAATAAAAATAATACTAAATTCCATTATATTGTTTCTTTTCTCTCTTCTATGGGAAAAGTTGATTCAATAATCCAATTTTATTATTTTTTATAATAACTATCTTAGAACTTGTTTTTACCATTTTTTTTATTGACTGTGTAAAAGTTCTAATACTAGCTATACATACAAATTTTTAGTTTAAAGGTCATGTACAGCTACTACAAAACGATTGTATATAATAATTTAAAAATTACCACTTAAAATGAGTCGTGATTAAATTAAATGTCTATATAAAACTATTTTGTATGGTTACTGTACAACGTGGACGTTGTAAAAAAAGGTTGTGTCATTGGAAAATTGTGTACTACAATTTGGATGCGTAGAAATATTATATATAGATTATGTGAAATTGAGTTATATACGAATTTTTATGTATGAGTAATCTTGTATTAAATATTTGTGAATATAACTTTTACGTAATTTTCATACGTTGGACGGGAAATAATTATTTGTATGTAATTATAATTGAATGAGTAATAAATAAAATCATGTATTACGTATAGATATTATATGCAGATTTTAATGGATGAATTATTAAAAAATTAAATTTTCAAAACGTGGAGTTTAGGATAAAATTTTCATCATAGTTGTAAACACTCGAGAAATAAGTTATTATTGTACTTTTGATCTTATTTTCCTTCGTTGTCTACTAAATTCTTCTTTACTCTCACATTTGTAATTAGAATTTATTTAACCTCAGTTGTCCTAAGCTCAGAAATTTATTACCAATTACCTATAACCTTAATATTTGTGATATACTCTAATATCGAATTGTGACATATTGGATTCTTAACCTCGATGTTAATTTAATTTTAAATGTAACCAACAACCTTGTTTTAATTTATTAGCTAAATTAAATTTTTTTTCTTCTTTTTATTTGGTTAACTATTATGTTAAAAACAATAATTAAATTCCATAAGCACAAAATAATTACCAACACTTTAATAAAAGATATTTAATATTTTCACAACACTTGTACAAGTATTAATTATCATAGAAGCTAAGTTTGTTCTGTTCTAATTATAGTCACCTCACCTTGTTACTCTCTCCCTAAATTAATCCAAATTTCTTTTCAAATCAACAGAAAATATGCCAACCATTGAATGTGTTTGTGTAAATTCCATTCTATGCCATTTTCTTCATCCATTCACTCATTGAACTTCTTTGCCTCCAATTTGTTTTTGTATTTTTGGCATTGGTTTTGTTGATCAAGAACAGTTGCTATAATCAAGCAAAGGGGTGGCAGAGAAATAGAGTATGGAAATAAATAGTTAGATCAATGATTTTGCTTGTCATTTATGGAAATAAATGGCAAGTATAACCTCTCATCCGTTCATTCACAAACAAACTCAACAGATTATTTTCTGCTTCAAACATAAACACCACAATTCTGTGAAACATCATGTTATTCATTTTCTCTTAAGTTTCTTTGATGACATTCTTTGACATGTTTTTTTATAGAAGGGGTGTTTTTTTTCTCTCATTGATCAAATAGTACTTCATAGGAAATAAACACCAAGAAGAGAGAGCACAACAAACATAGCTTCAAGGCCAACATTGCACCCTCCAATTGCTTGTTCCTTTGTTTTTTACAAAACAAAGGTAACAGTGTGGCACTCAAAGAAGGTCTGATCAACGATGGTTCGAGCTTTTCATCACCGAAGTAGCATGCAGAAGTCCAAATCTTTTCATTTCAGAAGGATGTTTGAGAATTCCGGGAAACATTTTCATGTTGATAAGGATCATGATGAAGCAGGTGAAAGTGATAGGATATACTCAAAAAGCCTTGACTCTAGGACCTCATTTAATCACGCCTTGGAATTTCATGTCCCAAATAGCGATCACAGTCCAGCAGCAAGCTTGGGAGCTGAAGCACCTAGAATGCCTCCAAAGAAACCAACTGGTATATTTTATCTTCCAACTTTTATTCAAGTCAATATTGTGTCTGGATTTCAGATAGCACTTAGATTAATCTGATCACCCTCAAAGTGATGAAATAAAATCATAAAGTGTTTGTTAGTAGTAGCTATAAGAAAATCAAGAGCACTAGGCCTAAATTGCTAAAGCGCCTTTTTTGTACTTTTATTTCAGACTCTGACTTGATGAAGGAAAGGTTTGCTAAGTTGCTTTTAGGAGAAGACATGTCAGGTGCAGGGAATGGTGTTTCTTCAGCATTGGCTCTATCAAATGCCATAACAAACCTGGCTGGTATATGCCTTTTTTACCTCCAATCAATGTGTGCCAATTGACTATTTTACAGTTCCTACTAGCTTGTAAGGGGATTGAAATGGTTTCCACTTTTCCATAAGAGGAAGTGTGATTTAGATCATGGGGTTTGATTTATGTATAACTAATAGATACTGTAGTCATCTCAATTCAAATTCAAACACAAATATTTAAAGTGTTGTGACTGACTGAAATTTGTTCCCTCAAGTCTAAATGAAATTTGCAGTCAATAATTTGCTTGTTTCTGATGCAATGCAGCATCTGTTTTTGGCGAAATATCAAAGCTGGAGCCAATGTCCTCAGACAGAAAGGCCAGGTGGAGAAAAGAAATTGAGTGGCTTCTATCTGTCACTGATCATATTGTTGAATTTGCTCCATCACAACAAATAGCTAAGGATGGATCAAGCATGGAGGTAAGAAGCCTTATTATGTCTCTACCTTCAGCATTCCCCTTCTCTTAACCCTCCAAATCTAAGACTAACATATTACTAATGATAAATGAGAGGTCCAAGAATCTTGGTTTCATTTTTGCCATTCAAAGCAATATGTTCTGATATTGTGCAGATCATGACTACTCGGCAAAGAACTGATCTACTCCTGAACATCCCCGCCTTGCGCAAGCTTGATGCAATGCTCATTGTAAGTTGGTAAATCTTGTCTGAATCACTTTATTCAAATGGCCTCACTTCACCCACTTTGGACTAACTGGATAGTGTTGAAACAGGACACCTTACACAACTTTAGAGATCAAAATGAGTTCTGGTATGTCTCTTCAAAAGATGAGGATTCTGATGGTAACTCTAACAACCAACGGAAGAGTGACAAATGGTGGCTACCAACAGTTAAAGTTTCCCCAACAGGGCTGTCTGAAACGGCCGGAAAGTGGATACAGGTCCAGAAGGACAATGTTAACCAAGTGCTTAAAGCAGCCATGGCAATAAATGCTCAAATACTATCAGAAATGGCGATCCCTGAAAACTATATTGAATCTCTCCCCAAGGTAATAATAATTAAACTAAACGAATCTCTAATTGGCTTAATACTTTTGTAACTTGGGGTCAATCTTCTCCTTCATGTCTTTGTCAGAATGGAAGAGAAAGCCTTGGTGAATCAATCTACAAGAGCATTACTGTGGAATATTTTGATCCTGGGCAATTTCTCTCAACAATGGACATGTCCACAGAACATAAGGTGCTTGACCTCAAGAATAGGATGGAAGCTTCCATTGTGATATGGAGAAGGAAGATGACCAACAAGGATAGTAAGTCTTCCTGGAGTTCAGCAGTGAGCATAGAGAAGAGGGAACTCTTTGAAGAGAGAGCTGAGACAATATTGCTGATGCTCAAACATCAGTTCCCAGGACTTCCACAATCTTCACTTGACATTAGCAAAATACAATACAACAAGGTGAAAACAACAGTGCAACTAGTTTGCTCATGTTAGAATATTATGTCTAGATGTTCACTAACAAATTTTGAATGCTTTCAACATGAGCACAGGATGTGGGACAAGCCATCCTAGAGAGCTACTCAAGAGTAATAGAAAGCCTGGCTTACACAGTTTTGTCAAGGATTGAGGATGTCTTGTATGCTGATTCAGTGGCAAAGAACCCTTCATTGGCAGTGAGCAGCAGAAGGGTTTCATTGGATTCTTTACCAATGTCTGCTAAGACTTCCCCAAACTCTGTGGATGAAAGTAGCCACTTTAACTCTTCAGAGACCCCACCTTCAATGACTCTCTCGGATTTCATGGGTTGGACTTCAATGAAGGAGGATTTGGACATAAAGAACAGTAACTCCACAGGAGATTTACTGGAGTACGTGGACGAAAAAGATGAAAAGAGTGCAACTAAATCTCCTAGTTGTGCAGCCCCTCAGAAATCTTACTATTTGGAGAAGCTTGAGTATTTGAATGCTTTAAAAACTCCCATAGCTCGACATTAATATCAATAACAAATTAGAATGGAGAAGGGAAAAGAAATAGAAATATTAGAAATATTGAAACACATTAAAAGAGAAGCTACTGTGTAAACACTCATGGAGGCTTTGGTTATGCATGAGTATGATTCTACTTATGCTTCTAATTATAACCCGCTTGTACATTATGTCATTCAGACTTAGGTTGTGTAATTGCTGTACTGCTTGTAAATTATTTATATCTTTACTTTAAAATAGTGGAAGATTGATAGTCCTGGTTAAATCACCGTTGAAATCTTCACCCTTAATTGGAACCCTATTTGCAGTTTATTGGTACCTGAAGGCTGGTTATGTTAAAAAGTTCAAGTTCAAAAAGAATGAACATTCACTTGTGCTAAAAACTAAATCACTATAACCATGATGATTTTTGCTACCAAAATTCTAAAAGTAACTACTTTCAAAGTGCCTCAATAGATAAATATTTGCAAATAATGTTTGGTTCCGGAATCATACAACTAGCATTGAACTGCCACATGAAAATGATAGGCCTCCAGCCCCGTGAGTACTTAAGGCTAGTAGCACATGAATTACAATCAATATAGTTTTTCATTGGATTCGTTTAGTACGCCGTATGAGCCATAAGATGTCACTGCCATGAAAGGATCTCCTATGGCGTGAAACCTTCGGGGAACCCTACAAAAGAAAATGAAAGTCTTTCACAATTACAAATCTATGACTCATAAAAACCAATTTATCATATAACATGCACCATGAACATGAAACAGGTTAGAGTATAGAAAACAAACTCACTTGAAAATGAAATGTAGGATTTGAAACTTTTGTTAAGACTGACAAACCGTCCCGAACAGGTAGCACTATAGTTTTAGTACGGAAAGAAAATTATGTTAGAGATGCAACTAAAAAGAAAGCCCTGTAGAAGAACAAAATATTATACTCTTGGCATTAGAATAACATAATGTTGTACCCGTGGTCAAATTGCTATGTTTGTTCAATGTAGTAACACTGGTTGGCTTCAAATTCTTATCTGCATTTGGCTTTTGGGTGTACAAGAAAAGTGGCAATTCCTCCTGCTTTTCTAGTATGCGTTTAACTTCTACTTTTGTGGGATCTTCAGTTTTAGAATCTCTGCATTGGATAAAATAAGAATATGTTAAAGACCAACAAATATAGTTCATTTTCATGATGAGAATGTTGTGTTCTTCCTTGTTCTGACAATGAGAAAACATGTGATCAGACATTAATTATTGTCAGATTCATGAGGGAATGAGTACCTTAATCTCTCACTGCTTGATCTCTCAAGGATGGGTGCTGATTATGGAAAGAAGGTAAAAAAAAAGCAACAACAAAAAAATGAGATAAATGGAAAAGCAATAATGAACTGACAATATAATGTAATTGATTAGAAAGAAACACTTTTGTCCCTTTCAAAAGAATAAAGAGGTGACATCAAATACTTACGTGAAGATAAATATCGAGAATGGAATCTTGGCACTTTCTCCCTCCATCTCATTTTTGTGAGCGCAAGCTTATCAGCATATTGTTCACATGAGAAAAGTCTCTGTCGAAAAGGGCCATTAAAGTAACTGTTCAGGATTTGCTACATATGTTAAAGTCTTATGTCTTTTTCTTCTCTACTGTAACATCTATTTAATGGCAATGATATATTCTTACATTAGTTTTGTACTTTTCTACGGTAACTACTAATCTATTATTATATTTGTGATCACACATGTTTCATCAATGACATTGTAAGATATTCTGTGAATAACAAGTTACTTGTTTCAAATAAACATATATTAATCAGCTAAACAAACAAACTATTAGCTTGCATATATAAGTTGTTTAATGTTACAAATGGATTTGAGAATATCATTCTTCTCTTTTTTATGCAAATTCTAATTTTTAGATAACATGCTGTAATGTGTATTTTGAACAAGTGCAAAGTAACAATACTAACTTGTTTGAGGCTCTGGATTCGTGACTCAGCCTCAGAAAATGCATTTGTTTGAGAAATAAGACCTTCAAGATTAGCTGAGACGTTTCCGAGATGATCAACTACAGTTATCATGGCCCTGCATATGTATTCTTTTGTGTTTTCCATCACACTGCAATGTACACAAATTCCACTCAGTCATGGTTAACTCTTACAAAATTAGAAAGCTCAATGAAAATGATGTATGACAGAACATTTTGGAAAATCCATTAGCATACATAGTGATTAGAGTTTACTTTTATATTGAAAGACAATATAAAAAAGTCTGATAAACTGTATATTTAAAATTAGCTATTTTCATTCATTGATTTTTGGATTATGTCAATCCCCAAAAATGACATGATCAGTGAGTAGTCCCCCATTTTACAAAATGATGAATTTTGGCACTAGAGTTACATGGTTATGCCTATGGATTAACCCAAAACAGGGATGGAAAATGAACTCCTAAGCTCAAGTGTGCACTTATATGGGCTGGTGAAACATCATCATGGTGACACTCAGCAAAGCCCCTCACAGGCCACAAATGTTTGTAAATTATTCAAAACAAGGAGAAGAAAAATTAATGACTAAAATCTTGCCATATACACATGGACCACCATAGCATAGGAGGAATGAATCTTGAACCTCATAGCAAACTGTCAAAGATAAAAACACAAGGCTAAAGCCAAAGGCAGAAAGTAACATTCAGATAGGTATAAGGGTATAGAGAAACTCACTCTCTCTTAGCTTCACTTTTGAAGAAAGTTGTTTCACAATAATCTGCAGCATGGTGCAGCTGAGACTGCAGTTCTCTTAGTTCCTACAACCACCATAACCAAAACATGAAACTTCATTGACAAATGTAGAATACTAGAACAAAAGAAAGAATACACACCACACAGTACTTGTGCATGTCTACAGATAGATATAGAAATACATGAACCTGAAAAGACTTTTGAAAGCGCATGTCTTCATCTACTTCAGCATCAGCTTCTGGTTTGTCAAGGCAAGGAGACTTGAAATTAACCTCCATCATCCTCTTGCAACAAACAAGAGTTGAAGCTGTGAAAATAATGCCAAGAAAAATATAGAGTTCCTTATCTTTTCCTTTTGCTGAATGAGACTTGTGGATGCAGATATGACTATACTATATGGCTTATTTGTGAGCATATTATAGGAAGTGACGAAGAGGAGTCATGTCAGCAATCGAGGTTGGTGTTGTGCCATGTTGAATCAAACAAAACTCAATAAAGAGGTGATTAGCAAGCACAAAAAATATGGTGGAACATGACAAACAACAGTTTCAGTCCCGTGACATTCTGATTTTCTCTTTTGTGAGCTTTTATGTTAAAAGGCATTGTAATGACTGACACTACACTGGTACTTGCATTACACATTTTATTTTATACCCTTTTAAAAATTGACTCAACAAAACATTGAAGCTTAGAACTACTGATTTGGATTATCTTCTAAAATTCTTTAGATAAGACAAGGTAATGTTGCTTTTACTCCTGTACCATCTCACTATAAATATATATATATATATATAAACAAAATCAAATTTTGCCTCAAATTTTGAATGGCCCATAAATGGTTGAGATTTTTCAGATTTGGTTTGAGATAAATGGCACACTCAACTATGCAAAAGGGCTCATGTGAGGGGCAGGCACATTTGTAAAGGATGCCACTCATTGAAGAAATGACAGCATGCCAAGTGTCTCAGTTAAGCAAATGATTTTAAGACATTTGTTTTGGATTTTTGAATTGATAAATGTGATTGAAATGTGTCCAAAATAATTTGAATTTATAAATTTGACAGTGAAATTGAGTTTTTTTTACCTGATTTTAATATTTAAGTGTTTTCTAAAAGACAGTATTTGAAAGAGGGAAATGGTGATGAACATGATTTTTACTTGCTTCTCACAACATTGACCACCACACAGAAAGCTAGCAACCATGTGCAGTGCATGAAATGGTATTCTTGAAATCAACTCAAAGATATTAGAGGGAGTTTTTTTCCCACTTTCTACAATGAAAGTTTTTAGCTTTATTTATACTTTCAGTAACATGTGCATCATGCTGAAGCTTTTAATGAAGGTTTTGATTTAATTAGAAAAATTTTGAATGGGTTGGTGTGGAAGAGTAAATCATAATTGTTCATTTCATATTTTGACTTTTAAAGAAAACATACATATTAATGCTGTTTTCGAACGTTATTCAAAAATTCAATTTTAATAGTGTTCAATGCATTTAATAAAATACAAATAGTCAAAATAAATCACTATATTTAATTTGAGATTATCACCAACAAAGTGTCCTTAACTTTTTCTACGACAACATTACCAAGCTTATTTTTTTCTGTGCTTGGAAGTATTTAACGCTGATAACCATTATAGTAACTTTTATTCAATGAAAATGTTCTGAATTGGGATTAATTTCTATTGCAAATTCAACACTCAAAATCAATTCAAAAATTAGAATGGAGAATTTTGTTTCTGCACCTTAACCTGCCTATGTATGTCAGTGAAACAGAACATCAAAAAATACTTACAAAAATACAATTTAAAAAAAAATGTGTGGTAAACAATGGTACAACTATCGATAACTTCTTGATTGTGTACATTTCTTGAGATGTTCCTTTTTTTTTTTAATTCATGGTTGTCAACTACTCTACAAAAATTGGGCAACAAAAAATAACGAAAATGGCCCTAAATTTATAGAAAAAGCCATACATATATTGTTTGGGGTAGGATTTCACGAGACCAATTATAAAGAATACAAAAGAAATAAAACAGAAAAATTTTAATTTAAAATATAGATATTTATTTCTAAACCCTAAACCTTACATTCCTTCAAAGTTGGTTGGGTTTTCTTGCTTGAAGGATGAGTTTGGCCCATTGGGTCAAGAATTGGGCTCGTCATGGGGGAGAGGGTTGGGGCTATTACTTCTTCCATCTACGTACGAAGATTATCTTTTTGCACCCTCTAATTTTCCTCTGCACCCTCGTAAATATAAAAGACCCCTTCTTTGCTTTTTTTGGTTTATGTAAAAATGAATTTTGGAAGTACAACTTTCGAGATATTTTTTACATAAAACATTCATAGGTAAATTTACATATGCATTGTAAAAATCTATCAATAATTTTTTATATTGTTATTGGTAGGTAATGTTTGTAAGTAAATTATCTACAATTTTATCAATATGTGAATTTCATAAAAGTATTATTTAAGTTTATCTCAGTTTATCAATACAGAGTAGAAAAATCTAAACCAATAACATCTAAATAATAAAAATTCAAACATAATACAATCAAACAATAATAAAAAATGCAACCACTAATAATTATTATAATTAATGGGTGAATTATGATCTTATCACGACTGCGTTCAAGGTCGATTGAAGAAATTTAAAGAGGTCGGGATGGAATTTTCTAAAAAATGATTATAGAATTTGTTAAGAAATAATAAATGTATAAAAGATTCTCACCTGAGTAATAGCTAGAAAAGTTGTAAAAGTATTAATATGAGTAAGTACACGATCAAACTATATTTAACAAAATCAGTCAACAAAATCATCTTTCAGATATTCCAAATTATTCAAATTGTTAGTATCTTTTTTAGAAAATATTTAAAACCTCACAAATATATATATATATATATATATATATATATATTAAAAGTGACTTCTTATAATAAATCTAGTAGTTAAATTAAAAAAAAAAAAGATAAAAAGAAAACCTTACACGTTATGAATTAAAATCAACTTAAGCCTACATGACCAATGGTGATAGATTGACTCACCATTATTTTCTATTTTCCATAATTTCTTATAATATATATTTTTATTTAAGTTCGAACTATATATATATATATATATATATATATATATATATATATATATATATATATATATATATATATATATATATAT
>Ga0099825_1006863_pt1 | contig 14055 bp, 6 predicted proteins | sample SiratroredBW_FD_76838 | JGI IMG/M metagenome (GOLD analysis project Ga0099825, IMG submission 76838) | Root nodule microbial communities of legume samples collected from California, USA - Siratro red BW | ecosystem: Host-associated > Plants > Roots > Nodule | place: USA: California | collected... | reverse complement strand
TTTTTTTTTTTTTTTTATATTTATATTTTTAAAATTATTATATATAAATATATAAATAAAAATATATTTATATTTTTTTTTTTTTTTTTTTTTGCTAATTACTATCCCATTTCATATTTTTTTTCTACTCCTTCGTAAGTGCATTTGTAGTGTTTGAAGGTTTAACTTTTACAAATTCACTTTAAAATATTTTTGTTGTTGTCATTTTAGTTTTCCTTCTTTTCAACTTTTGTTAGTCTCTTAGTATTTTTCTATATTAAATTTAATTTGCAAATCTAGTGATTTACCACAAAAATGAGATAAAAAATTTGGCTAAAAAATAAAATTACGAGAATAAGTAAGGCATTTCCAATTTTTATACTTATCTTAATTCAATTACATAATGTGAGAATCGAGTTGGATTACTGGATGAGTTAAATTTCTTAAGTATACTTAATTAAAATTGAGTATATTGACAAATTTTAAATCAGTATAACGAGCTACATAATTAATGAATAATTAACTATTAAATATTAAAAATTAATGATTTTAGTGTAAAAGTTAGTTGTTTTATCATATGAATTCTAATTTATGAAAATAATGAATAATTTTTCATATCACACATGTTACCAGTAAATGTTAAATTTCCTAGAAGAGATTCTGATAATTTTTTCCCTTTATACCCATCCATTGAGTTGTAACAAAATTGTCAGTATTGTTTTGATTTCTATTCTGAGAATAACCTTTTGTGTGTTATAGGTAATAATATATGGATTTGTAAGAATAAATAAACGTTGAAAAATATTGATTTTAAGATTTTTTATTTAAAGTTACAGATGTTACAATGTCTTTTTAATTACATAAATTGTTAACTCAATCCAATTCAATACTAAGAAAACAGGAAACTCTAATTTAACTCAATCCAATTAAATTAATTAAATTTGGTTTAGGTTAAAAGTTAGAATAAATTTAAATTAATATAACTCAATCATATTCCTAAAATACATAAAAAATAAAATTATATTTTTTAGGATAAAAATTTATCTAAGTCTAACTATAAAATGAAATAAATCCTATAATTTATGACAGTTTAAAGCCAAAGAAAAATGTAAAAGAAAAAAAAATAACTTATATTTTCTTTTACAAAACCACAAAACCATGGATAGCCATTGAGTTGGGTTTTAAATGAAGAAACAAATTATACAGATTTTTTATTGGATGAATGTAAACTTATTTTTTCCAGTATAACCTATTTTTTCGAAATAAGACAAATACACCTCAAATAATTCCAATAGAATTTAACACCATATTTGTAAAAGAACATTAATTAAGAAAAAAATTAAATATCTACCTCTTTTTCAATTAGACTAGCACCGATACTTTTTAGAAAAATAATAATATAAAATTAATGAAATATGCTAATTACTAATTATGGATTCAAACTTTGTTTAATATAATATTAATTAGCATGAGAAGGTAGGGGCACACGTGAACTAAGGTGTGTTTGGTTGGTGACATGGTAAGTCCGTTTGCATTAAAGTGGTTTGTGTTGAAAATGGGAGTAGTGAGTGGATGACACATTAGCCAGTCCTCGGTCAAGAAACAAAATGCACAAATTGTTGTCATCTCTCTCCTTTTCTCTCTAATTCTATTCGCAATTCTGATTCTCTCACACACAGAACTCTCTCTCTCTCTCTCACACACACACGATCCTTCTGCGTTTAGGGTTTTTGATGCTCTTTCTCTCGATGTTCTGTAATCGTAGCGCACTGTAGTTCGAGGTATTCGCATGATCTCGTGCTTTTTCCTTGTTTCAATTTCTGCTGTACGATCACTTGATTATTGTTTTACTTCCTTATCTTGAACCCTAATCATTTCCTATTTTTAATTTCTTTCACGTGGTCTGCGGTGTTTTGTTTATTCTGTGATTTTAGGGTTTATTGTGCACATGTGATGTTGAATGCCAATTTTTTATGTGGCACTACTCGCTATTTGGTCTTAATGTGTGGTTGATTGCGGCACGGTGATTTTGGACTTAATATATTGGTTTCCTGTGGTAATCAGGTCTTACTGCAAGTGGAGTTTGAAATGGTATGAGTTGGAGCCTTTCTTTTGAGTAGTTTCTTGAAGTTTTAATAGCTACATGGCTCGGAAGGGTAATCAGCAGAAGAATGGAGTGGACCGTCATGGATTGAATCACAAAAAGGGGGTTTCTGGTGGTGTGCTTCCGGGAATGAAAGGCCATGGTAAAGAAGGGCCGGTTAAGGTTTTCCCGAGAGAGGAACTCGCTGACGGTGATAGCGGTGTTGCGCGGACTACATGTGATGCTAGTTTTTCAGGTGATGACTTCAACAATGAGCAAAAATCTGAAAATATTTCTCGGAAAGAGAAGCAAGGGATGGCTGGAAAGCATGACCTGGAGGAGTCCTTGCCCTTTGAGAGAGATTCGGGGGATGGCAGTTTGAATTCTGAAGCTTCAGTACAAGAAGAAGATGGGAGTTTACCTAGAAGTAATCAAGGTTTTCAGAGTATAAATAGTAGATTGAGCTGTGTACTGGATAGTTTGCACCTGAAAAGTGTGGTGGATAAATTAGACCTTGCCGATAATGTGATAGTTAGGAGATTAAGGTTTTCACTGTTTTCCATGTTCACAGCAATTTCAGAGTGGCTAACCAGGCAGACTCCATTGTTTGTATCCCTTAGAGCCATTATGTTTAAAGCCTATCATAATTCCAGAACGAAAGTTGTGCAGGCATATCCTGTTATTCTGAAGTGGCTCATGCATTTTGGAAATGTAATGCTCCTATTATCAGTATTTTGGTTGGACTGTGCACTTCGGGGTATTGATTCATTTGTAAGAATGGGTACAACGCCGTTCTTCTCTGTTATATGGTGTAGCATATTTTCCGTGATTAGTATGATAGGGGTGCTCAAGTTTCTTGCTGTCCTGGTAAGCCCTGGTCACACTTGTCGTTGCCTTTTATTACTTGGATTTGATCTGATGAAAATAATCTTAATGATAGAAGTTTTTATAGCTTTTATAATTAATTTATTAATTTTAATAGTTTATACGAAGACACTCACACACTCCTTGTGTAGATGCTGATCTGTATTGTATTGTAGTATTTTCTGTTGGATAATTTCCTACAATTGAATTTAATCACTCTAGGATGAAAAAGTGAGATGAAAGAATGTTCATTGAACAGTTAGATTGAAAATCTCTCTCTCTGTAGGCGTGCATCTTATTTCTTTATATATGCATTTCTTTTTTATTTTTATTTTACTGTCTTAAGATGCTTAATAATGGAAGCATTTTCCAACTTCCCCGTACATTTGTTCTGCTTGTTGCAATTTTAGGTAAGATATGGTAGTGATAATTCAGCGAGAGGGAAGAAAATGTTTCGTTTTGTCCAATTAATAAACACCCGTGTGGTCTGGGAGTGTGCATAACAAATTACAAAATCTATTGTCCAATTTGTTTCAGTTTTTGCATAGTTGAATCAGCTTGGGTTGCATCGTCTTGTAACTATTTCACTTTTGAACTCCACATGTAACAAACATGATAATTTGGACAAATTTAGCGAGCATGATACTCTTTAGTTCTATATATATTTTCTTACATTTGTATTCGGATGTTTTGTGCATTTGTTCTTTCTATTGTGTTCTTAATCGGGGCTGGTATTTGATTTTTCTCTTCCTATACTAACTAGCTTTTGTAATTGATTAGGGCTTGGCTGCCTTGATTGGATTTTTTCTTGGGCTCATGCTTGCAATTTTGGTAGTTGCAATCATTGGAGTTGTTATCTTGTGGTTTTATGGTAGCTTTTGGACAACGGGATTTTTCATCGTCCTTGGAGGTGATATGTTTGCCCTTCTGTTTACCTTTTGAACATACTGTTGGTTTATTGTGGCATTCTTTCTATGGTAGTTGGATGTGTATGTTATACAGCCTTATGTATGTACATAAAATATATATTCATTCTGCTTGATGTATTTTCTTGCCAAACATACTAATTATTTAATTTTATTTGAATTCAGGATTGGCATTTATGTTTAGTCATGAACGGGTGGCACTACTTATCACCACAATGTATTCCGTCTATTGTGCATGGCTGTATGTTGGGTGGCTTGGTTTGCTATTGGCTTTTAATTTAGCTTTTATATCTAGTGATGTTCTGATATACTTCCTCAAGAAAAACATAGATCAACAGAATAGATCCAATCCTTTTGCGCAAAGAGCTGGAATGCATGGTCAACCAGGATTTAGTGATGGATCAACACATGCTTCTTCCTCTGAAAATGGACAGGGGCCATCTGCAGATCGCAGTGCTGGCATCCCTTCAACTAGTGGGGTTGATTCTGATGTAACTTCTGAAGACGAAGTCGTCCGTTTGTTGAACTGCTCTGATCACTATGCAGCTCTAGGCTTGACACGATATCAAAATATAGATGTTTCAATACTAAAACGGGAATATAGGAAAAAGGTTAGTGTCATTCTCTAATATAAATACTTGCAACTATTCTTTATATTTCACGCTTCTTTCTAAGATTTTTTTGTTTTGAGTTATTAGTGGTTGGATTTTGAGTTGAAGGATGAAATTTAATTTGCTTTTAGAACTCAAATACAATTCTTTCTTTTGCCTGATAATTCTCTAAACAACCTGTGTTTTCACTGATTATCAGGCAATGTTGGTGCATCCTGACAAAAATATGGGTAATGAAAAGGCTGCTGAAGCATTTAAGAAACTTCAAAATGCGTATGAGGTGAGTTTAAACTCTTTTTCACCCTGAAAATCAAGGGATAATTCTTCCCTAATGCTATATGGTTGTAATGATTTCCAGATTCTGATGGATTCCTTGAAGCGAAAAGCTTATGATGATGAGCTAAGGAGAGAGGAGCTTTTGAGTGTATTTCGTAGATTTCATGATGCTTCTCATAAGGTATGATTTATGCAGTTTTTTTTCTATCAATTTTAGTATTTGGGAAGTCGAAAGGGAACATTATGGGTAATGGAATAATAATAACATTGACACATTGTGATCAGGATTAATATTCATCAGTATTGGGGATAAGATCCATGGAAAGGTCAAAAACTTCAATAAGGATGAATGTTTGTTATTTGCGAATGGTTACAGATTAGTGGAATTTTCTACTGTGGTGTGTGTATATGTATGTAGGTAGGTAGGTAGGTAGATAGATAGATATATACTTTTCTAACCATTACTCTTGGAGTAACTTAACCTCTCCTTATACACACACACTGTTCATAGAAATTTTTTAGGTCACCATTGATGGCACAGCTCAAGTTAAGAGACCAGAATCCCAAACAATGGAATTGTAATGACTAATGTTTTAATGCTGATTTTAGAAGATTTATACCTAATTGCTTTGGATATGCATCTTACGTGTGCTCATGAATTTATTGTTCTTTATCTGGAAGGTGCAGTTCGCTGTTTTTTTTTTTTTTTTTTTTTTTTTTTTTTTTTTTTGTTTTTTTTTTTTTTTTTTTTTTTTTTTTTTTTTTTCTCTTTAGACGTGCTTGTGCTCTGTAGACTCTGCTGATCGTTTAAAGAACCTTGCATTTTAGCTTTTGATTTAATTATACTCTTGTCTAACTCTTGCTGTGAATGCAACTAATTTGTCAGAATGGTAGGCATGGATTCTTTCCTTCAGGATTTGCACGGTCTGATGCAGATGGCAAGGACCCATTTGGTGATTCAAGGCGAATAGCCTGCAAAAGGTGTGGTGGTTTTCATGTCTGGATACACACCAAGAAACAAAAGTCTCGGGCAAGATGGTGCCAGGTTTCTTCTTAATCTTTTTGGTTCTCAATGAAGCCTAGGTAGCACGCTTAACGTACAATTGGCTTCGTATATTAATAATTGCTAAATATTTGCCAGTATTGTTCTCAGCATATTTTCCATAGAGTATTTTTCATACATATGATGGCAGTGTTTTAAGGTGGGTTCTTTTGTTTTAAAGGATTGCCAAGATTTTCATCAAGCTAAGGATGGGGATGGATGGGTTGAACAATCTTCCCAACCATTTCTTTTTGGCTTATTGCAGAAGGTAAGAATCATTGTGTTTGTTTTGAAAAATCGTATTGGAGAGCACCTTAAAACCTGTAGTTCAAATTTTATCTTGAGCCGGTTCCTGGTTCTATGAGATGTAGTCAGAATGCAACTTTGCTTAGTACTTTGAATTGTTTTTACTTTAGGTGGATGCTCCTTCGGCATATGTGTGTGCTGGTAGCAGGATATATGATGCCACCGAATGGTATATCTGTCAGGTAAGTTAGTGCATTAGAGGATTTATGTGATTGGCTAGCAGTCTCTTTGATTATTAAATGGACCACCGGCTTTGCAATGAGGTATTTGAACGAGGAATTTATAAATAACTGTTTTTCTCTTGCAATGAAATGTAAAATAGTGATTGGACATTTCCAGATGCTAGATACGTCATCTCTGTCTTAGATTGTCTGATTGTTAATCATTCACTTGTTCATGCTGCATAGCTTGCTCATTGAGACTTATGAGGAGATTATTGATGATGAACAAATTTCTTACAGGGCATGAGATGTCCAGCGAACACTCATAAGCCAAGTTTCCATGTTAACACCAGTTTAATGTCCAAGAATAATTCTGGCAAAGGGACTACTTCTGGCCAAAGAAGTGGGCGGATGCCTCCTAATATCGAAGAAACCATGACTGAGGAAGAATTCTTTGAATGGTTACAGAATGCAGTACAGGCAGGTGTCTTCGACAATTTTAGTGGCACTGCACCAGAGAGCCCATCTCCCAAATCTGGAAATGGGATGAAAAGTCCTGGCAGTAGTAGTGGTGGTGCTAGTGCGAGTGGCAGCAGCAAGAGAAAGAAAAAGGGAAAAAAGCAATGGTGATAACCAGGTAATGTTATATCTCATATGGCCAGTATAGCCTACCAAGGCTTGAAAAGCATGTAAGTTTCAAAGCCGCTATGTGTTAAATGAAGCCCCAAAAATTGAGTTGGAGCCACATTGTACAGCGTTATTTTTTCTCAAAAGTGTAGATTTTGTTGTCCAATAAATTTTTTAGTAATCTTTTATTTTAGCCTTTTTAATACAGCTTTGTACGTACCAATGATCCTCCTTCCCATGATTTGCTTATTGCAAGGATCAAGCTGGGCCTTCTAAGCAATTAGAAAATGTCATTCGTGAATCATGACCTATCTCCGCCGAAGGAACACTTTAATGGTGTATGTACCATAAGAAATTCTCAACAGCCATAGCATTAGCGAATACCATACTAGTACCTTAGTGGCGTCGATGCCACAACATTGGCCGTGTTTTGGCTACATACATAATAATAACATGAATATAAATAATAAATTACTGTCATGGCATGCATTTGAATTTTGCCAAGATATGAATGTTTGGCATCAAGGATGCCCATCGACGCTGTTTTTGTATTATTATCATCGTTACTCCAAAAATCTGTTTCAGTGAGATTGCATAATTGTTACAGTTGTGTTGCGGTAATTATGTACCAGATAAGGAACCCTGGTCTAGAAAAATCAATCATTATTTTGCTTTGTTATTTACGAAAAGTCATTTGAATTAAAGCGGGTATCTAAAAAAGAAAGACAAAACTAAATAACTGTTATGCTTTTATTTCACCATACTATATAAGTAACTTAAGAAATGTACATTTTAAAAAATTTGTTTCAAGTGCATCATAACATAATTAGAATCTTGTATAGATGAATGTAGACTTGTCCTTATTAGTAAAAGTAGACTTGTCCTAATTGGTGAATGTAGACAAATTAATGCTTTTATGATATTTTATTTATATAATTGATCGAGATGCGAGACAATTTACCCTATATTAAAAGTCTTAATAACTAGTTCAGACAAAAAAGATCTCTAATTTAGTTTATTGACATTACCTTTTTCTTGTTTCTTAAGCTATTTTTGGAATACGTAAATATTGCTTGTGTTATTTTAGTCTTTTAAATATTTTATGACATAAATTAGTTTCCAAAATGATCAATTTGTTGACAAATTCTGCTGGAGATTAATTTGAACAAAACGGAAATTTGCTAAATAGTTGTATCATCTTACGTGGCATAATTTGTATATTTATGTAAAAGAAATTCTTTCAAAATAAAAGCTATCAGCTAATTCGTAACTTGCTCCTCTAAAATAAGTATGCTACATGTAGTTTTTTTTTCATTAATCAAATTAAAATTTAAAACCTTAAATTTAATTTCCTAAAACACAAGAAAAGCACAGTTTAGTTAAAATCTATATTTGAAACTAAATCTGACACAAGTTTTAATTATATTAAGGGTCAGTTTTTTTCTGGTGCAGTTTTAAAATGTATTTTTTTTTTACAGTCAACTTTCGAACATATATACCTTATCATTGATAAATTCTGTTGAAGTGTGATTAAATTCATAATTAATAAAATAAAATAATCATACATATATGGGTTACGTGTCAAAAACAAAACGAACCGAAGTGGGTGTATAGTACTGTAACAAGTGACTTGAAGTTTTCGAGTGTGTAATTCACCTGTCTCTCTCTCGATGGACGCAAAGTCACTGCTTCAGGGTTTTTCGCTTGCACCTTCTTATCCCCTCCCTAAGCTTTCAAAAACAACCATGACGACCACCAACTACGTTAGATTCAATTTCAACCACAACCCATGCCTCATATTCGCAAATGGGTACCCTACTTCTTCTTCTTTCCTTCCATTTTCTTCTATTCACAATAAGCCCAGAAAATCATCACCACTGATTGTGAGTGCCCGCAAGAAAGACAAGAAAGATGATACCCATAGCTCCGTACCCCAACCTGACGAGGTCACGGGTTTCTTCCCCGAAGCTGTCTTACTTAAAAAGGTCACTTTTTTACCCAACCCTCCATTTGCTTTTCTCTTTCCCTCTCAGTTTAATATGATTTTCGCGGTTGCTGCAATTTTTCATCAGATTGGTTTTTAGGGCAAGACACCCTTTTGGAGACTCGTTCAGCTTCAACTAGAAAATTTTGATGTTATATGACACTCGTTATTGCGTCATTGTCTGTGGAATTTAGTTAAATTAACTGTGTTTATTCTTTGTGAGATTGAGATGAATTTTCTTTCTTATATTGATTTCTTTTTGGAATTGCGATTTTCAGAGAACAGTTGAGGAAGAAGGGAAGCTTCTCCCGGAGTTTGAAGATGCCGAGGAAAGTGAGTGGTCATGGTTCAGCTGTTTAATCTGTCTAGACTCTCAGGGCTAGTTACTTGCATTGCATCTGTATTGATAGGCTAAACTGTTAGGGATTACAGAGCTGAGATTATTCCTTTTGATCATTTTTAATTTTGATTTACAGGAGAAGTCTTTGAATCGCTGATGCTTGAACTGGAAAGTGATATGAATGCTGAAATATGTACGTAGATTCTTTTTCCTTTCTGCCAGAGAAGACATTTTTATTGAAATAGGAACTTTGTTACATCTATTTCGTAAGTATTTTCATTGTGTAATTCTTTTAGTTGTTTGTGAGCCGTCTTGTCGTATATGTATATTGTGGTGCAAATAGGATAGTAATAATGTGATGGACCGTAGATTCATACAACATCAACTCCTCCAACCCTCTTCCTTCCAATGACCTCAAAGACCTCTTCCACACCTAATTGAAACTTCCATGTATCTTCTTGTTAAACTAACTGGTGCCAACTATCCTGCCTGACACAAACAACGGTGTTCTCTTCTAGTTGCCCAATACCTTGTCAAATAGATTTTCCTCAACTGAAACCATCAAGGCCAATGATGTTAATGTTCTTAACCTGCACACAACTTGGGTTGCCCTGAATAACTATTGTATCTCAATCTTCTTAGCGTGTATGATGTTGATGTACAAGCAGATATGTCATTTGCTATGAATCTCGGACACGCTTTCGACACTTATTTGACAAGTATCAGTAAAGTGTATAATTCAAAAGACAATTTTTGTGGATATCTCATAATTTTAAGACGGTTCCAACACAATTTTCAAAGAGATTAATACAATGATTTTCTAAAAACTCATAAACTTATTGTATAGTTTCTATTATGATTATAGAAATAAAAAACAAATCCTATATATAATCAAGAATATTTAGATTATACATATTTCTTATCACTTTTTAAATTTTAGAAAGATGAATTATATTCATTTTTTATTATATTAGGCTAACCTTATTCATAGATAATTTTTGAATACATAAATCTTGATTGGTAATTGATATAATTCATATTGATTTAATATATAGATTCGTATCCCTGTGTCTTATATTTTGGAGATATTTTGGAGATTATGTGTGTCGAAGTGTTCTTGTGTCCGTGTCCGTGCTACATAGGTCATTTGTCAACAACATTGAATCTCTTGCATGTTTGTCCACATTTTTTTTAGTTTTGTTACAATCAATTTCCATACTTCTGATAATTTAAGTTACATGTGTGTGTGTAGATGGTATGTCTTGATTCAATAGTAAGGTGGTTGTCTTGTTTCCTGAAGGTCATATGATCAAATCTTGGACACAGTCTTTCCACTTGTAGGGATAAGGCTATGCACATCTACTGTTAACTGACCCTGCTAATTGGGAGCATTTTGTAATGAGTGACTTGTGTGCATGCACGCTTGTTTTCCATTTAAGATGTCGTAATGACTTCTTATTATAGCTACTAATCTTCTGCAAGTGCATAGTACATAGTAAAGTAAAAGATCTTGGTGCTATTTTCTATCTATATTTCAACTGCTCTATCTCACACCACACTGCTTTCTTACCTCTGCAGTGCGCCACTATGAGGTCATGTACTTAATTCATGAGAAGCATGAAGATGAGGTTGAAGCTGTCAACCAGAAAATTCAAGGTAATGTCCATTGTTTACTCTGTATCATTTTGTAACTGTTCATATTCCCTGATGCCATGTGGAATGAGTTCAATAGTTTACCATTTCTACCTACAAGTCACGTCCTACTGTAGTCATCTATAGAATGGCTAGGTGGTTATCAGGCAGAGGCTGGTGTTCTATGATAAATAGAAGTATTTATAATTGGCTAGGTGTTTTCTTACTGCCCTTATCGTAATTAACTCTAATGGTATTTTTTTTATTCTGCCTTTGCCAAAAGTTAATAAGTCATAGCCTCATAGCTGGTAAATATATTCTCTAATGCCCTATCTGGAATTTTCGTGAGGAATTTTAATACTTCAGTTCTTTATTCATTCAGTAGAAAATATGGCTTTGCAAAACTTTTGCACTAGGTATACTTCATCCTCTGAATATCAGGTAGTCTCTATGATCCATAGAACTGATGGTGGTAAAATATGTAAGTTGTGGAATTACAAAGAATAAACAGTCACTATCTGATAATTGGATTTATGTTTTGGGCATCAAACGAAACAACTGTCTTGCATCCATGTAGCACAATACTTTGACATGTAATCTCCAAAATATTGGACACAGATCTATATATTACAGCGTTATGAATTATATAAATTGATTATCAAGATTTATGTATTCAAATCAAAAATCATCTATGAACAAGGTTAACCCGAATATAACAAAAAAAAAATAAATCTAATTCATCTATCTAAATTCCAGAAAATAAAAAAGAAACATGATTTTTTTCTTATTTTTATAATAAGTTTATGAGTTTTTAGAAAATATCGTATTAGTCCTTTTTAAAATTGTGTTGGAACCGTTTTAGAATCATTAAATACCAACAAAAAAATGTCGTTTGAATTAGACACTCATGGATACATGTCGTATGAGTGTTGTATGTATTGAACACTGACAAGTCATTTAAGAGGCATGGTCGAGCTTTATAGTTGTAGATACGATGGTTCCTTGATATGGCAGTATTGGTTTCTTAAATGGTTGCTGCGATCTACAGATAAAGAAAAGAGATTTTCCCACTATTCTGATATTTTTCTAAATTTTTGCTAACATTGACAGACTTTATGAGGGAGAAGAAAGGCCAGATTTGGAGGCTGAATGATTGGGGTATGAGAAGGTTAGCTTACAAAATAAAGAAAGCTAATAAAGCCCACTACATGTTGATGAACTTCGAGTTGGATGCAAAATATATCAACGACTTGAAGACTCTCTTGGACCAAGATGAAAGAGTCATTCGGCATCTTGTGATAAAGAGGGACGAGGCAATCACTGAAGATTGCCCTCCTCCTCCGGAGTTTCATACTCTGCGTGCAAATGCAGACGATATGGAAGATGAAGACTTAGATGAAGAGTATGACGATGACTGGGATGGTGAAGATGAGGTTGATGATGATGATGGTATTATATATGTAGATGGTGATGACGATGATGACATGGATTCAAGAAACGAGACATCTTCAAATGTTAGAGTAGGAGAAGAAATAAGAGAGTTGAGGACTGAGAACGTAGGTAGGTAATATTTGTTATCTTTTGTTCTTCATTCTTTTGTTTCTTTGATTCCATAGAAATGTACAACGTTATGCATCTAAAATATATAGGATGATCTCAGTATCTTGTTTGCTCATGTTACCAGCTCATAGAATGTTTGTATGATGAATTGCAAGGGGTAATGTAAACATTTACTCACATAATACATTTGGATAAATTTTTTCAAATTAACTTGTGCATAAATCAATTTTATTTTTTTAGAAAATTTGTATAATTCTTTTCTAAACTTGTTTGTGGAAAAATTGTTTAAGTATGTCTTATGATTAAGTTTTGTCCTTTATGCACAAATTATAATAATTTTGTTTAAATTTTATAGATAACATCGCTTGGGAAATGATTTGAGTGCTTACCTGTGAAATTTGACTACGTTCTTGTTTAACAAACTGCAATAAATGATCACCAACTAAGACTTGGCCGTCTCATCTGATTGTTGGTATAAATGATAGTAATTTGGGTTTGTTATGTGCCTCTAAGAGTTTAAATCTCGATTATATCATTTCAAGTACAGAATAAAATAAACCATGTGGTGGGTGTGCTTAAGATATCTGATTGTGTTTAGTTACTGTTTCCGTTAATGGATTAAAGTTGGTAAGATGGTTAACTAATAACATGTTTGGTTTGATGTTTCAAATCTCGAATTCATGTTTCAGATGTAAACAAAAATGGTGGCCATTTAAAGTAGCTTTAGCTTGATTGTGGATTATGATTTTTCCGAAAAATGGTAGTCATTCATTTAAAGTGGTTTTAGCTTGATTGTGGATTACGAATTTGCGTTTGACTTGACTTCTTAACATAAAACCTTAAGAAAATGTTTTTATCAATAGATACTAATCATGAATATTTTAATTATCTGATTATTGAGTAGGAATAAATATAATAATACCAAGTTCGCCGTATTTGTTAGTCGTTGGTAATTTTTATTTAAATGACTCTTAAAATTAGATTAACAAAGTAAAAATTATTGGTAAGAAAAAGATTAATAATTGAGAAATTATTTATAATTTAATTGCATTATTAATGCCATTGCTTGAATTTTTTTAGTTACTACTCGTAAAAGATCTAAATATTAGCATTACTTGGTGGTATAACAATACAAACTATTCACTTGAATAATCATATTTCAGTACAAACAAAAGGATGAATAGTTTTCTTTTTTTTGTAAATATATAGATTAAGGAAGTGGGTAGAGAAAAAAAAACTCAAATGAATTCGTTCTACTTGGAGAGCATTGATGTGATAATGTGGTATCTTAAATATCATTACTAAAATGGACACAGATGAATAAATGAAGAAACGAAATAATCTTATTCAAATTCAAATAGTTTTTTATTGGATTGGATTTGATAATTTATTCAAACTACTCCAAATCAAACTGTAGTTTACTTTTATATTTAGATAATCTAACTTGCTTAAAGTTCAAACCAAACTTTGAATTTCTTGAAGTGCTTAGAAACAAACACATCAGCATCTAACAACTGAGTGCTCAGTCTTGTTTTTTTTTTTTTTTTTTTTTTTTTAAATTAATTCGTAATTTAATTTTTTTTTTTTTTTTTTAACTTTTTTCTAAAATTTAAAATTTTTTTTTAAATTTCAAATTCTTACACGTTTTTTTTTTTTTTTTTTTA
>Ga0099825_1006861_pt1 | contig 14056 bp, 4 predicted proteins | sample SiratroredBW_FD_76838 | JGI IMG/M metagenome (GOLD analysis project Ga0099825, IMG submission 76838) | Root nodule microbial communities of legume samples collected from California, USA - Siratro red BW | ecosystem: Host-associated > Plants > Roots > Nodule | place: USA: California | collected... | reverse complement strand
ATCGTACGATAGAATTATGTCACTAATTTACTGGCAAGACTTAGCTATTAGGGATAGAAACGCCTAGACAGGTCCACAGAACCTCAACCTCACCATTAAGCACTCAACTCTCAATCATGCATGTGCATGGAGGTTATTTTAGTTGCAACTAATTAATTATTGCAAGCAACTCAAACATCTTTCTACGATGTAACCATAGAGTAGATGCCGTGTCCATCATATACCACACCTTATACATACACACTTCACCTTAATAATGTCTTGCTATCTCATAACAACTGATGCCACATACTTTTCCACTAAGTCTTCTGTTAATTTACAGTTTAGCTTCACCTTTTCTTAGGGCACTATCCATTCTAGAACTCAACACCACCAGTGATATCCTACCATGTGAAAATGGAGAAGAAGTTGGGTTTGTGGTTGGTTTTGGAAGTAGCAAAAATGTAGTAGTAGGGACAGAATCATCGATATTGAGAAGCAAGATGCACATTGACACTGTGCATGGATTTAATTAGTAGTGACAGTGACTTGGTTAAGACTTAGGAGCTTGTTTGTGTGGTACTTGTCGTGCCACTAATATATAAAAAGTTGGTGTGTATATGTTCGGATTGTTTTGTGATGTTGATGGTAACTTGTAGCTAGGTGTATATTTTACAGGGGAAACAGTACGTTTAAGCTTTAGCTTCACCCAAAAGTTTCATTTTAGAATCTAATAATGGTTTTCTCTTTTTTTCTTCTATTGTTACGTTGACTAAATTATGAATAAGTACAATAACGATGGCTGATTGTTCTTCTGCAACAGTACACACATTCTGTCGCTTTTCAGGCCACCGAGATTAATTTTATCTAGAAGTTAAGGCCATAAGCGTGATTGTAATATTTAAGGCAACATTTGAACCAAAATCAATTAATCAAATGTGATCACAAGATAATGCCAAACACCACATGCATGCAATTATTTTTTATTACACATTCATTCTCTTCAGTTTGTCTTGTCTAGTGTTTTTCCATCCTTAATCATGCTAGATTGGATTTTGATCTCCCACAATTTTATATGAATTGTCCTTGCTATGCACAGTCACACTGTTTTTGGAAAGATTTTGTCGCAAATTGTAAGGATAGATGGAGACTATGTAGGGACAAAGATGTTGTTTTCAGATCAAGAATCACAGATAGCTTTTGTGTTTAATATGATTATTAGTAGTGTAAAAATGCTGAACTTTGGTTTTAGTTTCTAAATGCTTTTTTTTGGGAGTTTGCACTTTATGTGTTTTTGAAAATTTTTAAATGGTCTTTGTTTTTCTATTATCAATATGACATGCCAAGACACATTTTTTTAGAATGTTTAATATCTTCTGTTTAGAAATACTTTTGTAGTTCACAAATAGATTTGGTCAAAATCTGATACCAACATTTCAAAGCTAATTTTAAATATAGCTTTAGTGTATGCACTAATCTTGTGGCCGACACATTATTTGTTGAAGCTAAGCATAAGTCTCAGTTCCCTGGTGAATCTGACTAACACGTTATATGTGAATCTGATGACTAACACTAAAATGAATGTCATGAGTAATTAAAAGAGGTTAATGCTAAAGTTAATTTAGCATATGTTTGGTCGACATTAATTAGTTAAGAGGCTAACCCTAAAATTAGTTGTTTGGAATTTTCTTTAGTATACATTAGATGTGGCCTGGGAAAGTACGTAGTTTTGACTACAATAGCTTTATAATGTGTTTTTTCAATTGTGAGCCCATGGCCACAATTTTGTATAACAATTGAATGTGCACCCACTGCTATAGCTTTGCAAAACCCAATTTCACACATCATCGAACTTGCTAGCAAGAATCAATCAGACAAAAGAATGTAGAAATTTGCAATACACTCCTTTTTGTGTAATAGAGTTGGAGTATACTGAAATATTTATTTCAACTAAATATTTTTTTTGTTGATAAAAAAAATTATAATTTGAGAATAAGGTCTTATATAATATTGGATGATGCCCATTATGGCCATATCTGTATTTACTCTTGTTGTTTGTTTATGTGCCGTTTGTTCTCACTCATAAGATACGTATGATTACATGCTCAAACCTTATACCTAATAACAAGAATTGTTAAAAGCATATAGTTAGATTTAGTATTTGATTTGATTGTATTTTTAGCGATAAATAGTAAGCTAGAATGTCAAACTTTATCATATATGAGGTATGAAATATTGTAGCCTAACGCCATGAAGTGGAGCGATAGAGGGGAAGGATACAGTGGACGGGGCTCGGAAAATGAAGATATATGGAGAAAGAGGTGATATTTCAATGTTCTTTAGCAAAATTCTAATAACTTTATTGGAGTAAGATATATTGAAGTTTTTTCAAAGATGGTAAGAGTGTGTCAGGTTTTCAAATAAAAAGGAATGATAAATGAGGAACTCTTTGCTGTTAAAAAAATAATGAGGAACTCTTTTTGGGTTTGTGAGATTCTTGCGGGTTCAAAATGAGAGAAGCTTGGAGAGGAAACGAGATTATATAAAAACGTAAAACTCAATCCCAATATATATAAAAAAGAGGTAGTTGTAAATATACGTATGAGAATTAAAAGAATCCAGGGGAGATGAAGTGATTTATGTCGTTTGAGGGTAAAGTATATAAACTTTCTATAAAATTTTACTATATATAACACAATTTAAGTCGATTATAAAAAAATACATATTTATTGTATTTAATCTTTAATGTTTATCTTATACAAATTAATTCGAAGAGTTTTAGTGAAATAAAAATTAAAAAATGAAATACAACAAAAAAAAAAGAGTAAATCCCCAAATTTAAGATTCACATAATTCCTCTTGTTATAATTATCTAAAGATTAAGATACAGTTTTCAACCATCAACTAATTAAATTAATCAATTCAATTAAAGAAATATCATTATTGAACCAAATATATAAATCAATCAAATTATAATATTATTTAATTTATTTTATATTAAATTATCAATTCAAGAGTCAATTGATTTTTAGTTTTATTTCTAAATTCAAAAACATAAATTAACATTAAAAAATTCAAATGCAAATCCAAAATTAGAAAGAAAAAGAAATCTAAAATTAGAGAGAAAAAGAACAATATTAAAGCATTAAACCATCAATACAAAACTTAATTTGAATGCTATGTTCTTGATTATCTCAATTGAACTTTAATTAATTTGAATGGTATGTTCTTAATTATCTCAATTGAACTTTAAGAATTAGTTATTTGTAAATGCAAAAATAAAAAAAGAAAGAAAAATGAGAACAAAATTCCGAAATTGAGGAAAAAATGAAAGAAAGAGATAATTTTTAAAATTCAAAAACTAAATAAATGAATTTAATCTTCCTAATTAGAACTCATTTAGTCTATATATAGGCTCTCTAATCACTTGTACACACAAATTTAATCATGAGTTCTAATTAGATTCATAAGTTCAATTATAAAAATACAATAAAATTAAGAAAGTCAAATTTATGAGTTTTTATATAATAATATAACAAATTTGTTTCAAATTTAAAAAATCATATCAAATAACATAAGACTCCAAATTCAACAAAACATATGCTCATTTTGAAGTCATAAAAATATATAATTCAATGCAAGTACAATCAGCTAAAAATAATAACAATAGAAAAAATTATGATCAAAAGAGTAGGCAAATGTCAAATTAGTTACATTTAATTTATTACAACTAAAAGAAAATCATTGTCATGCACATACTTTTTTTAAGATCCCTCTATCAAATAGATGTTTTTTATTGTCCTTTTCACTATATAGGCTTTACCAATCTCAATACTTGGACACCAATATATTGTATTGTGATGAATCGATGTGTTGTTGCATTGTATTTAGTCAAACGAGTCTTGTTGAAAATAATTATATTCTTCACCTCTAACACCCTTGATCTTTTGGACAACATGCATTTTTCGAACTTACTTAATATCTTATTTTCTCTTTCTTTCCCATCTTACAAGAAATTGCATTTTTCAGAGTCTTACAACCTTTAGTATTTTAAAGAGTGATAAGAAAAATAAAGATAAAGATGACAATACAAAATTAATCAATCAAATTCTTTTGAAAAGCAAATACGTGGAGCATATCAATATATTTTTCTATTATCCTCCTTACACCTTAAAAGCACTAAACCTGCTTTTATAAAAATTAAATTTTGAGACTTGACAATCTACTAACTCAAAACTTCTCATTACATTTTTAATTACCACTACACCAACATCAATTTTGTAATCAAAAATAGGTCTTTTAGGTATAAATATATATGTCACAATCATTCCACCAACATAATTTTGTAATCATGTAATCATGTATTATATTATCTGTGAAAAATTAGTAAATAACTACCCACAGATTTAGATTTGTACGTAATTAGATACGGATTTGGATATGCAGGTAACAAATTCATAGGTAATGCGTACGGATTAGGATCCGTGTGTAATTTTTCACAGATAAAATTCATATAAAATAAATTCGTAAATAATGCTAAATTTACCTACAAATAAAAATTTATATATAATAATTAATAGGTAAATCGATAATAATATTTCCTTAATTTATATATAATATTGTAGTGATTGCTTTTTACTTGTAATCATTACATTTCCTTAAGTTTTAAGAACTACTAATGCACTCCCTAATTTCAAGGGATTAACCGACATTAAACATAATTAAGTAAGTTAACTCTTGATTAACAAAGTTAACTCTATTTTCTTGTCCCTTCTTCTTTCTTAGTTTGAATGCTTCTTTATGTAAAAGGGTGCTCTCTCTTTTATAATATACACATTAGAAATTAAATGAAACACTCTGGTGAGGTTTGTGAGAGTTTGTGTTATTCTCTTTTTTTATTTTAGTTCTTATCTTGATAAGTTTTCTCAAGTAGCGAATCCTCTTATGATTATCTTTTGATTCTTGAATTAAAGGTGACATGTTCTTCCATCTTCAATCCATTTTTGCTTTCAATTCTTTATTTTGTTTATTAGTGAATGGAATAAATTAATGTGAAGCATAAAAGGTGTACTTCTACCCTCAAAACATACATTTACGTTGAACATCCTAATCCTAAGTTGTTAGGCATGTAGCAAGTTTCCTATCAAGGTAATTCTACAAAAGCAAGCAAGCATATATAATACCTCATGATATAATTAACCATTATTACCCTGCAAGGATGTATATGACTCAAAGCATCCTAATGTATGTTACACACCTAACTGTAGAAGTAGCTTCATTAGTCAAAGTCCATAATGTTTAATATCGTAATTCTTTACTTGTTCTTGTTTTCTTGTGGGTTTATGTGTCTTTGTCAAATGTCACCATCCATGGATGCTTCTTGTTGTGTCACTTGTATACTTTCTTTTATGGAGGTTTTCTCATTCCACACCTCTTTAGTTGAGCAAAATCCTATCAACTCTTTAAGGTCATTCCACTATGTTTCAAAAATATACACAGACTTTTAGCAAAGAGTAATTACTAAGTATTCAAAAAATATTTGAAGACTAGTTAACAGTGACTATATTCTAAAAGAATACTCGATAGGTTAATCAGAAGTGACTATGTTTTGAAAGAATACTCAATTTTAACTTGTAGTAGTAATATGCATAGTGAAACTCAATTAGTTAAGTAAAAATGCTATCAAACGAACCAATACAAAAAATCTGAGAGTAAATTTTTCTTTTCTTCATTTTATTTAAATTTCATGTTATTAAATCTGCATTAACCTAAGAAAGATTTTTTTCAAACAAAGTTTTTTAAAGTCGCTGACAAATCATCTACCAAGTTAAAAGCTATTGTCAAACTATGCATCATTACAGAATATATGAAAAAAAATTGCAAAATATTTTTAATACACAACATAACCCTCTCTTCTTATCACTACAAGACCTCTCTTCTTACCATACAACTCCATTGAGGGGTTGTGTAGTGATAAATACAAAGCTGGCTTGCTATAATTTTATCGTTAAGGGTTGTATGGTAATAGGTACAAAGCCGACCCACGGTAAATAAACATAAAGGCAAGAAAAGGCAATAATCGGCGGAGACTGCAAATTAAGTTAATTTTCTTTGTAATTTGATGTCCATTCATTATGCTTGAAATGGAAAGTAAAAAGGGGCTAGAGAAGATAAGAAAAAGAGAAAGGTAGGAGAGCAATAATTAGGAAAGAAAAATTAAAAAATGAAAGGAAAAAGAGTGTGGAGGAGAAAAGTACAAAAACAAACTGATGTACGAGGAAGCGTCAACGCCAAATTGTAACTGTCTCTTTTTTTTTTTCCAATGGAGATGGAAAAGGAAATTATGCAAAGCAAAAGGTGGAGCACGACAAAAGGAAACTCATCACTCATCATCTATCACTTAACACTTCACAGCCTTACAAATCACACCCCTTTCTCTCTATATCTATCTAATCCCTTTCTATCTCTAATAATATAATGGATGATAAACAAAATGCCACCCACGCTCTGTTTGAAAATCGATGCATGGTCCCTCCCTCTTCCCTTCTTTCCTTTTCTAGATGCTTCCCCTTTTTCTTCTTACTTTAGAGCACACTTACATTTCCACAACCTTGTTTCAACTTGTGACCACAACCTCACTTCACTCGCTACCTCCTTTCTTTTCTAGTTTTTCGAGTTTTGACCTAATCATTTGTACTACTAACGCCAACTTTGGCACCTGGCTTCCCCTTATACCTATCCCTTTTCTCTTCTCTAGGGACCCTTTTCAATTCATTTTGGCTCTTTGCTATATCCATTCTTAACTATTATTATAATCATAATCAATTCATTAAAGAGAAACAAACTATGTATCCTCTGTCAAAAATGAGTTTGTACATTTGAAAGCTAGAAGTTCTTTGTTACCTCGTGAACATATATAGCCACAACCAAAAGTCCAACACAACGGACAAACTAATTCAATTATGTTGAAGGGTGTGGTCCTACAATTAGTTTCTTTCTTTGGCTCTTGCCGAGTTAAGGTAATTAAGACCCAAGGATAGTTACTACAATCACAATTTACTTAGACTTATACCGTGGTCATAATATAGCATGATGAGACCTTGGAGAGACCAACAGATATTATCACATTTTTTCCCTCTCATTGCAGGTATAGACTTTGCTTTCTGTATACATCGATTCTGCCCTGGTTCCAAAATAGAATGTTGGGGAACATATATGGCCACTGATTATTTCTGCTAGCTAATAATTAGAAACCACTTCAAAAGAGGTCTTTCCAACGACCTAGATATAGATTATGATATAGTTCCCTGAACTTTTTTCTCTTTCTTTTCCTCTTATTCCTTTACCCTCTTGTTTAATTTGAAAATGTTCTCAAACCAACCATGTTAGCCAGGGTGTGACGAAACGGTGTTCTTTTTGCAAATTGAATCCACTCACTAAGCTAGTTATAACTCCTTTGTTTTTCCTAATTAAGCAAGCAATATAAACTAATCAACTTTAGGTAAAATGTATTTGTAGTCTTTATAATTAGAGAAGACGTAACATTGTTTTAGTTCTCCAAACAATATATTTTGTTGACTTAAATTTTTAAGTTTTATTTCTTTCTAGAAAATGAATTGATCATGATGTAATATATAAAGTTAAATCACACCACAAATCACATTATCATCACATATATATTAATAATTTAAAAATATATAAATATTAAAACCAACAAAAATAATTAAAACACCAAAACATTAATGAAATCATATTTATGTTTATAGGTAGTAAAAACAAATTTATATAAATCAAAGTTATGTTTATCTACATGATGGAGTTTAGTCAAAATAGGTGCCATCACTTCATAAAAAGTGAAGTCTTAGGTATATAAATAAGTGCAATAATTAAGATTGATATTTATGTAGTTCTGTTTGTGTGTGTTTGTTTACGTTTGAAAATAGGATAATCATCTTGCTTGTTGAATCTTACTTGGTAGGATATAACAAGTCTTTAATAATAGTCGAAAATCCATACCTACCGATGTTAAGGCCTAACCGAAATTTTCCTCTTATGAGGTATTCTTCTCTATGGTGTTAACAACCAAGGATTGGCCCTCTTGCTTTAAAATTAAGATCCATGGAGCTCTCTCATTACCAAACCCCAGTTTCTTCTTACAATATACTTCGTTCTCGTTCTTCACTCGAGCAAATCGCTGAACCCTACTTTGATAAACGTATATTGTGAAAAAAAATCATAAAATAATATCAACATGTTGTCACCATATTTATAATGGATGTTATGCATGCCTCAAACAGAGTCGTCCAAGACTTGTGCTTATTTTAGATAAAGAGACAAGTTGTTGTTTTTAGAGAAACAAGTACCAGATACGCTTCTTCATCTGTATTTGCTTAAACCATCATAGTTTATTTTTATAGTCAAATAAAGTTATATCCGTATTAATTTTATATAACTAGGTTTCATTTAATTTCTCACATTAACAAGTAAATAATGGAAACAAATAGATTAAATAGAGAACAATAACCAATCCAGGTCCCTTTTCCACATGAATAGTCATTTGATTTTGTCTTTGTGCCCATGTTGAGACAAACTAACTGAGTTGGAAAAATTAGAAGCTTATATATATATAAAATTACCAAGTAATCAATCAAGTTTTGTCTTTGAAGAGAACACCCGAACCGAATCCCTCCTTGCTAGGTAGGTATTAATAAATACAAATATATAATGCTGTACATGTAGCAATCTTTGTTAGAAAGATGGGTCAAGAGGAAAATGCCAAAATTCCATTTTGAAGCTTTTGACTATTATTCTTACATAGATGTAGGGCACTCTAGTCTCTAATTTTAAACCCTATGTAATTAATTAGGCAGTTAGAGCCACCATATAGATATCATCCTTTGTATCAATGAATCTGATGGGTTGTTGTTCTTGGGACAAGGGAAGCAGACATGCATGTCCTTCTCTAGATGTCACTTTCTTTTGGATGATTACACCAAGGGTCCAGTGTGACTCCACCCTTAGATATATATAAAATTTCACTTCCTACAAAATCTATTGAGAATAAACTTTTCATTAACACTTATCAAAAATTATAATTTAAAATAACTTAAGTTACAAGTTAAACAATTAATACTAAATTTGTAAATTAATCATCGTAAAGAACTATATCGATCCAAACATATCCTAATCTCGTTTTCTTCCACTCACCGCTTCTTTTCCAATTGTTTTTACCTTTTCCTTATCTTGTTCATTATGATAATCGTCTAATGTGTGTATGTGGGGGTGTTAAGTAGGTTAGGAAAAGGTAGGAAAATTAAATGAAAAATAAAGGGAAAAGGGAAAGTGAAAGGAAGAAAAGCATTTAAAATTATGGGTGTGGTGAGTGTTGAGCTTGGGGGAGGGCTTTTGGAGAAGGGCCCATGAGGAAAAGGGCATGAAATAATTGAAAGCATAGCACTTGTGAGAACAAAATGGGAGTGGTAGCTACGACATGAAAGGGGTGTGTGTGCTATGCTTCTAAGGTGGTCCTGAACTTGGTCGTGTGAGAGGGTCCAGGTGGCGGTGCCGCCGGCCGGCAAGGGTGGCCACAGCCACGTGGGAGTTGTGGTCCAAAGGGCTCAGTAGTGTTGGCCATGTGTCGTGAGAAAAGAGGTGACAGGCTGTGGTGTGTGAGACCATGGTCGATCATGGCTATATATGCATGAGATAAGAACAAATGGGATCAGTTTTTGGGAGTGTTACTGTGTCTAACGTTTTAAATACTTGTATCTATGTGTGTGTGCCACATCTTAATTTCCAGTGCCTCTCATCCATATTTAAATTTCAAAACCAAAAATAAAAAAAAAAAAAAAAAAGTGTTTATGTCAATGTTGAAAACTAGACCGCTAACAGAGATAAACCCTAATCTATTAAAATATAATATCATCATGATACTTAAAAACTAAACACAATACACAATAATATTTTTTATAACTATAACATGTTTAAACCTAAAATGATAAATGATAAATAATTTAGATTAATTTTAAAAATCAATATAAGATTAATTTCTGTAAGTTTTGTTAGAGAAATATTTGTACCAACCAATTATTACTCGAGTTTTTTTTTTTCTTAAAAGTTTTATTAGTTTACTGGTTCTTACACCGGTTTGATTCTAAATTGGTTGTCTAAATTGATTTTGGTATAATCCCAACGCTGTTAAACTCTTCTTCTTCTCAACTATTGTATTGCACCTGTTACTTCTCATCAGAAAATTTGTGAAAAAAATTAGACATGTATATAGTTTCATGTACATCTCCAATAATATCATTTTTTAAAATCTATTTTGTAGATTTTTATTATTAAAAAATCTATGGATGATTACTCAAATATAAAGTTTAAGAATTCGACTTCTTAATATATTTTTAATGTGTTATCAGTTTCAACAAACTCACTAAAAAATAATTATATTGTATTATTATTAATATCGTTAACCTTAAAATATCTTTAAGAAACTTATATAACAAAACTTTTATAGTATGAGACTCATTTCAACTTATCCACTCTTACAATTTTTATAGTCCTTAATGTTATTTTATTAACTTAATTTACAAATTCATATGTGAATTTTCATTTAGTTATTGTTCATACTTATTGGTGTAGAGTTTTTTTCCTATAAATATTCTTAGCTTAACTCATAATCACTATGGTTCAACCTCATACATCAGCCAAATACGTTAGTTTTTAGTTTAAAACATTTATATCAATGACTAATAGTAAAATAATATGAAAAAAAAATTAAAAAAAAATTAATTTGTAAAAAAAAATCTCCAATAAAATAACTTTAGATTATAAAAAATATTTAATGTTTTTCGTTTATTATTATTTATGGATAAATTTTTTAAGCATGACCTAAAGTAACAAAGAGGACTAGCTAATCCAAAAGTTTATGTACACTATGTTTGTAATAGGGGATATGCAAGAAATAATGCTTCTGAGTTTTATTGAGTGAGTGAATAATTTTTAAGATACTGTGGGATGTACAAACTGACAGAGAAGTTTTTAGTGTACAGCTTTTTTAAAATAAAGTTCCCTTATCCTGAAGTCACAGGTTACACATAGACCATATATAAAAACATTTCAAATGTAATAGATTATATGTAATTTACAACAATTAATAAATATGTACAATTTTCTCATTGTTTGTTTTTATTTTTTTCTATTCTTTTTTATTTTTATATTATAGGCCAATGTTTTAGTTTCTTTTATTTTAAAAGCTACTCATAAAAAATTGTATAGTTATAATGTACAATACTTTTGCTGTATAGTTATAATCATTATTTTTAAAATTAAAATTAAAACATTTTATAATATTTTTTTATTTTTTCATTATAATTTTACTCCTATTTTTATAGTTACAATACAAGTGTTTCTATTATATAATTATAATACTGTAAATATTAATAAAAATAATTGTTATATTAATTTTTATGTTTATATTTTAAATATAAATTTTAATAATAATATTTTTAATTAATTCTATTAGAATAATTAATTTTTTAATTATTATAAAAATATGGACACACGTCTGCATATATGTGTTTCCACTAGTACTTTATTAAAACTTTCCTTTCTATATTTATGTAATTTTGACTTAATCAATCTAAAATTTAAATTATAAGTTAATTTTGATTCAACTTAAGAAATCGTAATGAAATAATCTATTTATATTTTATTTAATATATTTATATTTCATTTAATCAAATTTATATTATTTTGTATGCAGGTGAAAATAAAATTGACATTTTTCTTTATATATAATATATTTATCTTTAAATCAATTAAATTACATAATTTATAGATATCTTCCTATTTTATTTATAATTATTTCTATTTATTAAAAACTATATATTTAATATAACTTATTACCTTTTTATCAATTTATTTTTTATATTTTCACTCTCTAGTTATTTATATTTAACTAACACATAGAAGTAATACTACAAGAAAAATCATAAATAGTGATAAAAAAATTAGTCACTAAATTATTAAAATTGATCTTTGATTAAAACAGTGATTAATTTAGTGATCAAATAACATTAATTACTATTTTATTCGTCGTTAATGTATAATAACCGAATCTTTGACTAAATTAATGATCGAATTTGTGATCGAATTCGTGACTGAATCTATGACTGAATCTATGACTAAATTAGTGACTGACTATGTAATCGAATTTATGACCAAATTAGTGAATCTGCGGTCAAATTAGTTTCACACCTTTATGAGAACCCACTTAAGCTCCTAAAGGTGCCACGCAAAGTCCACTCTAAACCTCAAACGAGCTACACAACAAACAAGATGCATAATCTCCACGAAGATAAGTCTTTGGTGGTTTTCTTTGTTGTGATAGTTTATAGTTAAAGATGGGTCTTGGTTTGTAGGTGAAAAAGTTCTATGATATGTTGGGATAAATTTAGGATAAGTTTCTTGAAGTGTTCATGAAAGAACTCTAAGAAAGGTTTCTTGGTTGAATTTCTAGGTTGTTTGGGATGACTCTTGGTTGGGTTATGTCGTGGATGGATAGGAGAAGAGTTTACGTAGGGTTTGGTGAATTTAGGATGAAATTTTACGGTAGAAAACTCAAAAGGCCAAAATTTCTCGAGAGAAAGGTTGATAGTGTTTCTTAGTTTTCTTAAAAAAATAAAAGGTGTGGTTGGGAGTCAGGAATGAGACTTTGTTGATTCTTTTGATTTTTGGTAATTCTTGTCAAGTTTAGGAGGTGGAAGAGGCAATGTATGAATGGTTAGCAAGAACACAAATAACATACAAAAAATGGAATGGAAAAAGAAAATGAAAGATAGTAAATGTGGGAAAAGTAAATGAAATAGAGGTAAGATAAGGTGGTGGTTGCATTATCAAGCATACACATCCAAAAATGGATGGCTAGGACTCTTGAATGATCTTTTGGAACTCTTCTTGGTGCTCTCAATAGGTAAGAAAAAAAATGTCAATTAGGAAAACTCAACTAGCAAGCAACACTCTAAAAAAAAACACAAAAGACTTTCAAAGGTCAAATTGATTTCTATTTCAAAAGTGTCATTTTACATTAAGTATCTCTAACTTAGCTCCATCTATTGAAAATCTTTAGCTCAACCTCACGCTTTGATCATATTTCTAGCTCAACCTCGAACTTCACTAAAATAATGACATTTAACTCATAAAGTTAACTTATACCTAATACAGGCATCACACTAAGTAAATATTGTGTTTTATTAAGTTTAAGCATACAAATTTATTATAATATAGACAATTGAGTTAGAGAACCAAATTATACTTAATATGAGCACTAGTTATATTACATCAATTCAAAAGGTAAACATTTTATTTTACAAAATATAATTATTGAGTTTCACTATAATCAATGCATGAAGTTATATCAAACATAAGCATCCAACTAGTTATAGATCAAGTCATAGCATCAAGTTTTACCAAGTGTAAGTATGCTTTAAGCCATGACATTAACTTATACTTAAGTATAAATGAACATGGTGATATATTACATCTTAACATAACATAATCTAAGTATTACCTTATATGCCCTCAAATGGCAAATCAAACTCATTTATAATTTTTTTGTAATATTAAACTAAATCTCTTTCATAATAAATACTCAAGTTTAGTTTTTCAAATGTTTTCAAAGTCAACAACTCATATTCCAATTGAATTACATAAACTTAATTATTGAACTTCACTTTTATACTTTGTCAATTTTTTATATTATAAGCAACTCATGCACTAAGTTTAGTTATGCACATGAGATTTAACTTATCTTTTATTGTCGAAATTGTTTTGTCCACTAGTTTCCATCATTAATACTTAAAAATTTTAAGTTCTTTATTATATGTTAATTGATTCAAATTGCTTTTTATTAACAAAACTTGTTCACCAAGTAACATGATATTTTAAGGAAACACATGAAAAAAAAAAAAAAAAAACAAAAACATTTTTTTTTTATTTTTTGGGAAAACGGAAAAAAATAAAAAAAAAATATTTTTAAATAAATAAATAAAAAAAAAATCTTATTATTAATAAAATT
>Ga0099825_1006858_pt1 | contig 14057 bp, 10 predicted proteins | sample SiratroredBW_FD_76838 | JGI IMG/M metagenome (GOLD analysis project Ga0099825, IMG submission 76838) | Root nodule microbial communities of legume samples collected from California, USA - Siratro red BW | ecosystem: Host-associated > Plants > Roots > Nodule | place: USA: California | collected... | reverse complement strand
GTATTTACGTTTTTGTGGTTTTGGTGTTTTTTTTTTTTTTTTTTTTTTTTTTTTTTTTTTTTTTTTTTTTTTTTTTTTTTATTTTTTTTTTTTTTTTTTTTTTTTTTTTTTTTTTTTTTTTTTTTTTTTTTTTTTTTGCCTTAATTGATTGCATTTGGTCCATCGTGAACACGTGCTTTACGTCTGGAATTGAGATGCGTGCTCCTTAAATCAGTAATCATGCTGTTTTTCCGGGTGAATTTTGCTGTTGTGTTTTTTTTATTGCAGTTATTTAAAGTCTGGTTTCTATATTTATTGCTTGGGTCGCTGGTGATTGCATTTAAGTGGACATTTATATACTGTGTTCCTGTCAATTGTGATATATAACTTTTTTATCTAGAAAAAATTCTCCAACTCAGATTTTAAAGTATCTATGGTGATTGCATTGTTTTTGTTAGTTATAACTAATGTTCAGTGGTGGGGTTACTTATACTTGGATATGAAACCAGGTTTTTTGGGGTCCTCAGGTACAGATGATCCCTGTGTGTACGTTTTTCTCTTAAGATGTTGACTAAAATTGATGTAAAGCTTCTCTCAGCTCTTTCACGATAATTTATATCATAATACTTCAACTGATATCTATATTCCTTTCATTAACTCATTCCCTTGGTGCTTATTATTTCTTTTTAGTGGTATAAATATTTTTGTGCTCAGATATCATAATTTGACCACTAAAGCAGAGAGCCTTTAACCATCTGGTTCTGCTACTACTGAAAGATGATACTCCCTCTGTCCCAAAATGATTGCAACTTTAACGTTCTAAAAAAATTTCTAATTGACTAATGTTAGCAGTTTTCAACGAAATATATTAATGTTCTTATTCCCAATTCGTTCCCAAATTAATTACTGTCTCAATAAGAGTAACACATTCATTGAATGAGTAGAGTTATTTTAGTAAATACTGTTTGAAAAAGTGATATATTTACTATCGTTCTTAATCTACGCAAAAAAAAAAAAAAAACCCCTTAAACTGAAGTCATCATGAGATAAAAAGAGTATATTTGATTGGGAAGATTATTGGTTGACTGATGCATGTTAAGTAATGATTAGCCAGTCCTTTAGTCCTATATAATATGAATAACAACAATTTTTTCCAGTGATTTAGTACTCGAAGCTTGTATTTGATCAGATATTGTGCTATGTATTGAAACCTATCATATTCCAGGATGAAGACATTAAAAATGCAATTGAAGATGCTGGATTTGAAGCAGACATATTACCTGAATCCAGTACTGTTGGAAAAATGCCACATGGAACCGTGGTGGGACAGTTCACAATTGGAGGTATGACATGTGCAGCATGTGTAAATTCCGTTGAAGGCATTTTAAGAAATCTTCCAGGGGTCAAGAGGGCGGTGGTAGCTTTGGCTACTTCGTCAGGTGAAGTTGAATATGATTCCAGTGCAATTAGTAAAGATGACATAGTCAACGCAATTGAAGATTCTGGCTTTGATGCTTCATTTCTACAAAGCAATGAACAGGATAAAGTAATTTTAGGGTTGGTTGGTGTGTACAGTGTGATTGATGGACAAGTTTTAGAGGGCATTATTAGCAGCATAAAAGGAGTCAGGCAGTTTCATTTTGACCAGATTTCAGGTGAATTGGATGTTCTGTTTGATCCTGAAGTTCTCAGTTCTAGATCCTTAGTTGATGCAATCCAGGGGGGAAGCAATGGGAAGTTTAAATTACATGTTAGAAGCCCTTATATGAGAATGACTTCTAAAGGCGTTGAAGAGATCTCAACTATATTTCGGCTCTTTATCTCCAGTCTGTTTCTTAGTGTGAGTATTTTTTTTTAATCTCAAATCATATAATGATCATATAGTCTTATTGTATTCCTTGTCTTCTTTATTTGCATTCCTTTCCGTCTAATTGTGATCTCTATGGGTACATAATATACATGTCAAAGTTCTTGTTAGATGATGTTCTGGCACTGAAACAGCTCCATATTATTTGTGTTAAGTTGTGAAATGTGCTTTATCTTGAAAACTCATTGACACAGAAACAAAATCTTGTATATTTTTAGAGACAGATTCTTATATATATTGCATTCAAGGAAGGAAAATTAGAACTGTAAAGAAGTTGTGGGTGTTGGATAGAAATCATTTATTGCTTTGCTTCAGTATTCTCAAAAATTAAGGCATCTTACCATCTTTGGAGAGTCTGTAATTGTCAAACCCCATAAACATATGGTTTGTAGGGAATTCATCCCTACATTAAACATAAAAGGAGAAGTGTTCTACCTTAGTATCATCTTCTCTTCATGAAAAATTGCCAAACGGAAAAATAGTTCTATTCAAAATTTGAGTCTGTGTATTAACAGTCCCTTCTGTTTTTAGGTTATTGTTTGATTTTTTGAATGTATTTTTACTTGATGCTGGTCTCAGATTCCTCTCTTCTTCGTGAGGGTAGTTTGTCCTCATATACCATTGGTGTATTCCCTGTTACTTCGGCGATGTGGGCCTTTCCTCATGAGTGATTGGTTGAAATGGGCATTGGTGAGTCTCATCCAATTTGTGATCGGTAAGCGCTTCTACATTGCAGCTGGCAGAGCTCTTAGAAATGGTTCTACAAACATGGATGTCCTGGTTGCAGTGGGAACTACTGCTTCGTATGTTTATTCTGTTTGTGCTCTTCTATATGGTGCTTTTACTGGATTTTGGTCTCCAACTTACTTTGAAACAAGTGCTATGCTCATAACATTTGTATTGTTGGGCAAGTATTTGGAATGCCTTGCCAAGGGAAAGACATCTGATGCTATCAAGAAATTAGTAGAACTTGCTCCTGCAACAGCTTTACTAGTTGTCAAAGATAAAGGTGCGCATGAATTTCAATTTATTTATGTCTTTTTTTTTTTTTTGGTTTGTAGAAGGAACACGAGACATATTTGTATTTGATTATGTTATATGTAGATTGAAAGATCATTTATTAAGGTTAGTTATCACATTTGTCATGTTCTGGATGAAAATGATGACAACTAAGATTATATTGATATCTAGGTGGTAAATGTATTGAAGAAAGGGAAATTGATTGTTTGCTTGTTCAACCTGGGGACACATTGAAAGTTCTTCCTGGTGCAAAGATCCCTGCTGATGGTATTGTTACTTGGGGCTCAAGTTATGTAAATGAAAGCATGGTAACTGGTGAATCTGTACCTATTTTGAAGGAGGCCAATGCTCCTGTTATTGGAGGCACAATAAATTTGCATGGTGTCCTTCATGTTCAAGCTGCCAAAGTAGGATCTGATACAATTTTGAGCCAGATTATTAGTTTGGTTGAGACAGCGCAGATGTCCAAAGCTCCTATTCAAAAGTTTGCTGATTATGTAAGTATATTGGTCATGGTTGTGTTTGCCTATGTTGCCCTCAGGGTGACCTATATTTTCCTGGAGTTACTTTCATAGTGAATGCCTTTTGCTTATAGTATTTTTTTTGTAAAGAAAGGATTAGCTTGTGAAACTGTGCTTCAGTTCAGCCAATTGTTTAATGTTTCAAGGTGACCTGGCACTTGACAACCAATAAATTTTTTTTTCAAATGTTGCAATTTTTCTTACTTTGGCAATCTCAATTGTTAAGTTATATTTACTCACCCTGACAGAACTTGGTATATATTATGGCTATATGGAGAGAGGGATGGTAATATTTGGTTCATGATGGATGGATTGTAGTTCTATTGTGGTTGTTATTGTTACTCTATATTTTTTTAAGGGAAAATTTGTGGAATTTGGGATACGCTCATCTTAATAAGATACATTGAGTAGAAAGGAATCATATAGTCTGTTCTTTGACTGTTTTCTGGCTAATTTGGTTAAGCTTGTAATGTTGGTGTAGTCTTTTGAAGTCTCTCTGGTCTCTGAAAATTGGGTGGTTAAATGAATCTAGTTATTCCAATTTGTGGTTTTCATCCTAAATGTTGGGAATGTTTTATCATTTTCTGAAAGTAGTCTCTATGTTTATTTTTCAAAGCAGCATCATCCTAATAAAAGATACATAGAGTAGTTTATTGGTCCGTAGATGAGTGAAGATATATTAGATATTAGCTTAAGTTCTATTCTCTTGGTTTGCAGGTGGCAAGCATATTTGTTCCTGTGGTCGTTTCTTTGGCATTATTGACATTATTGTGCTGGTAAGGTCACGTAACTGGTTTAGGCATATTAATAAATGTTGATAACTACTGTGATTGGAATTCTTATTCCTTCTCTTTAAATTTGGTTCATTATCTTTAGGTACATTGCTGGGTCTATTGGAGCTTATCCAGAAGAGTGGCTGCCAGAAAATGGAAATCACTTTGTTTTTGCCCTCATGTTCTCAATATCTGTAGTAGTGATTGCATGTCCCTGTGCACTTGGCTTGGCAACACCAACGGCTGTGATGGTGGCAACAGGGGTTGGGGCTAACAATGGAGTGTTAATCAAAGGTGGAGATGCATTGGAAAGGGCCCAGAGGGTGAAGTATGTGATATTTGATAAAACAGGCACTCTAACTCAGGGAAAAGCCACTGTTACTACTGCCAAGACATTCACAGGAATGGAACGTGGACAATTTCTTAAATTGGTGGCTTCTGCTGAGGTGAATTTTAATTTTTAAATGATTGTTACGTTTTTTTACTTATTGTCTATTTATAATATTGGTACATATCTGGTTCAGAGCGGATTCATAGGGGATATTTCTATATTTCCTTCCCTCTTCTTGTCTGCTTAACTTCTTGAATAGTGTCATGACATGATTAGCAAGTTTAGAGTAGATTAACGGATCATAATTTCTTATATGTTTGATTGTCAGAAAATTACCCTTCTACATCTTGTCTGATGCCTTTTGGGTAACCAATTATGACTTGTTATATTACATTTAATTTTTGTGATTCAGGCTAGCAGTGAACACCCACTAGCTAATGCAATAGTAGCATATGCACGTCATTTTCATTTCTTTGATGACTCTTCTGATCACACTGGTACCGAGAATGATGCTGAGAATGACGTGAAAACTGGTTGGCTTTTTGACGTCTCAGACTTCTCTGCTCTTCCCGGAAGAGGTGTTCAATGTTTTATAGATGGGAAGCGTATTTTGGTATGTCCTTTTACTATCGTGGTCATCTTGATCTCTACAAATCGTGGAATTTGCTTCTTGTTTTCCAGAGAGTCTTAACAATGGCAATTTGTCCTCAACAGGTTGGTAACAGGAAGTTGATGGTGGAAAATGGCATACATATTTCAACAGAGGTGGAAAATTTTGTGGTAGAGCTTGAAGAAAGTGCAAAGACAGGGATACTGGTAGCATATAACGATATATTAACTGGAGTCTTGGGGATTGCGGACCCACTAAAAAGAGAAGCTTCTGTAGTCATAGAGGGTCTGCAGAAAATGGGTGTCACACCTGTTATGGTTACAGGAGATAACTGGAGAACAGCTCGTGCTGTTGCCAAGGAGGTCTGTACATTTCTGTATTATGTTTTATTTATATTTACCATTAAAATCTGTGTTCTGACTTCTTATAACTATTAGGGTGTATATTCAAAGGTTGTCCTTCTAGGATCCGCATTCAACAACTGTACTATTGCTTATATAAAAAGATCAATAACCACTGAAATATTGTTGTAATTTTGGGGTTTAAAATCAAGGGATGTGGAAAAGACATGCTTAAGATCCAGGGATGAAAAAACATGTTTTAACTTATAATCTGGCCTTTTTTAGAAGGCCTCCTGTAGGTATTCTTAATTCATAACAACAATGGTATAAGTTGTAACACTGGTCTTATTTAAAATATGGAATCATTAGTTACCGGGTTTTTAGCTGTCCATTGTGAATCATAACTAACAAATCGTCCGTCTAAAGCAAAATTAGTACTTGTACAGAGTTGCATCATAAATTTTATGGGATAGAAATTTATACAAGAATTGATTGTAGGATATAAACTGATGTTGTCAAACTAGTGTTTAAAAAACGTACTGTGTGACAGGTTAACATACAAGATGTTAGGGCAGAGGTTATGCCAGCAGGAAAAGCTGATGTTGTTCGTTCATTCCAAAAAGACGGAAGCATAGTTGCAATGGTGGGTGATGGCATCAATGATTCTCCTGCATTAGCTGCAGCTGATGTTGGTATGGCTATCGGAGCTGGAACTGATATTGCAATTGAAGCTGCTGACTATGTGCTGATGAGAAATAACTTAGAAGATGTGATCACAGCCATTGATCTTTCCCGGAAGACGTTCTCTCGAATTCGATTGAATTATGTGTTTGCAATGGCTTACAATGTTGTGGCCATACCAGTTGCCGCTGGTGTTTTCTACCCTTCACTGGGGATCAAGCTACCACCGTGGGTTGCTGGTGCCTGCATGGCTCTCTCTTCTGTAAGTGTTGTATGCTCTTCTTTGCTTCTTAAAAGATATAGAAGACCCAGACTTACTGCAATACTTGAAATAATTGTACAATAGCAAGAAAGCAACGAGAATAATTGTAGGTTTTAGCTTGTGAGGGTATAAATGAATTTGGATCGGAATCTGCAATTCCAATTTTGTGCATCCGTGCGAGATGCTGCTGTAACTGTAGCCGCCAATTAATTGTAAATTGTACTTGGATTGTAATTTATGCACCACTTTCCCCCTACAAAAACAACCACACTTTCACTATTTATTTATGCTCAACTTCTTCGATGGAGCCACATATAAGGGACGATTTGAATGTGTATTTGGTGTTCTGAAGTTCACACGGTCGATGAGATCTTTCCAACCTCGTTAGGCACCTAGGTTCTAGTCTTTTTTTTTTCTTCACTCATTTGATTGTATATTGAACAAATATTCTCAATAAAAAAGAAGTATGCAAAAATAAAAGTAGTGCTTTTTTTATTTCATAACGGCACTTTCTCTCCTCCGTTCCTTTTAATTTTGGATGGACAATAAAAGATGTAGGCTCTTCGTCTTTTTAATCTCCTTTCCATGCAAAAGTGAAACCAAAACTCCGTACAGAATACTTATGTCCGTATAGCTTCCATATCCATTTTTCCAATGTTTCCTGCATCCATTGGATTATGGTGAAAAGGTAGATGAAAGGGATATATTTTATTTTGAATAAAAAAGAATTGGATAAAAAAAAATCTATTAATCCATTTTGATTTATTGAAAATTTAAATTAAAAATCAATCTAATCCTATTGATTTAATACAAATCCAATTTAATCTATGAAATCCATTAATTAGTAGCTTTTTTCTGAATATGCAAATCTTACTTAAAGTCATACCTTTTAAAAAAATAATTTTTTTTTGAAAAGAAATACGAAACTATATTTTGTACAACAAATTAAAAATATAGTTTTTGAAAACTTTTAAAAAAGATAAATTTAGAAAAATTTAATTATAAAAAAGTTGGTTGGATGAATTTTGATCCATAAGTATCCATAAGAAGGTAAGTTAGATTTTGAGAAATAATAGATGATTGTTTTTAACCATCTTTAAAATTAAACGAATGGATTTGATAACCATTATTTTATATTTTGTAACAGATGGATTTTAAACTTTTTTTAACTATAAGTGACAAATTATTTTTAACGCTTTTTTTTCCTTTTCTATTTACATACATAGTTGAGCATTTGAACATGAGCTATGGATTGAGCTGAATTAATTGATCCAACATATCCTCTAGTAGCTTGAGATCCTTTGGTGATATTATTGGCCTTGGTTGTAGAAAAGTTTCATCCTCAAACTTATTGGTATTCAAAACCAAACTCAGTCTAATATTAAATGTGACCAAGACTCTACATTAGACCTTCTCTATGTATAGTGATTGGCTATAAAGTACCAGGCTAAAACCTAACAATACTTTTCCCAAAGAAATATCATATTGCATGTGAACCTGATTGGTACTTTGTTATTATTTTTTGTGGCGTGCGTTGAATTGAACAAGAGAAGAGTGAAGAAAGTAACAGTGAGAGTTGATTTTTCGTGTAAATTGCATTACACCAAGTCAGACTTCCCTTCCTCAACCTTCCTCTGTTTCTCTGTGTACGGAAAATTATGTTTGACTATATATACATATATTATATATGCCGTAAGAAATGTTTCATGGAAGCTAACATCAAGAACAGTTAAACATTTCCTTCTCTGACGCATTACAAACACTATATATATAGCTTCAATCTTTTGTTTCAGTCCATCACTTCACACTAATAATATTATAAGATTCTAAACTAGGTTAAGTTTTTGTTAAAATATATATTAAAAGAAACTTTTTTGCTTACCAAGAGATTAATAAGAAAGTTGATTAAAGAAGATTGATATAAACATTATACCTAACTTCAACTCTTAAATAATGTAAAAATTGTCTGAAACCTTCAATTTTTTGGCAAAGATGACAGAACCAGTCACTCTTTAAATTGGTTTCTTTTCCCTTCCTTTTCATTTGGATATATTTCATGTTGTATAACTTATGGTTTATGTAATATATTCATGTTTAGGGCTATGTATGGATAAATTTCTTCTCAAATACTTTCATAAAAAAAACTTTACTTAAGTTTTATGTAATTCATATTCATATATTTAGGTACTTTTAAGTGAGTTTTTATTATTGAGGTTTTTGTTTTATTAGGTGTTTAAAATATTTTTTTGTATTTTTATTTAAATATTTTATTATTTAATTTTTGATATTAACAACAAAATGTGATTATTATTTCTGTCTCACCAATCAATTAGTTTTTTTTTTTTTCTAATTTCTTTCACCTCAATAGTCAACTCACTCTTTCTTGTTTTCAAGAATAAGTTGGCAGATAAGTTAAAGAATATTGGAAAGGAAATACCAAGTTGATTGTGGAATTGAAGATTGAAGACAGAAGTAATAATTATATAATCCTATTCATAGTAAAATCAAAAGAAAACAGAAAATAAATATAAACACTCATTTGAATAAACTCTTTTAACATACACTTAATTAAAAGTACAAAAAATTTATAAATCACTTAAAACTAATTTAAGACTAAAAGAATTATGTCTTTTTCAAAAGTTAATTTTGATATTAGCTAATTTTATTTTTCAATTTTTATAAATATCTAAACAAATCGCAAATATACTTCAGTCCAGTTTTTCTTTTACTGAGTCAAATGTAAGCAGAAACGAAGAAGGATGCAGAACTTTGGATTGAAGAAGAAGGCATATTAATTTGATACAAATGTTGATGAGTCCTTGATGGTGTTCTTGCATCATGCATGGTTGTGGGGTCCATTGTCTCTTTCTGCTGACTGCAATTTCTGCATATAAATTTCATCCCAATTTCATTACATGCCACTCTATCTCCCTCTGTTCTTGGCACGTATATGCATTTTTTTAATTTCCTTAACGTTGTGTTTTAACTATTATATTGCATCGTTATCGTCTAAAACGTAAAATAATAACATATACAAAATCAATAAACTCAGAAACCGAAAAGCAAAATGGCATTTGCCACGCGTCCACCCATCCCTACATAAAATAAACTCGCAGAATGAAAAAGATAATCTTTAACCCTTTCTCTTTGAAAGAACTTTCAAGATTATTTCACAATAAAAAATATAAATTTATTTTTCAAAACTAGTTTATGAATTAGTTGCTGTTAAATAGATTTTCATTAATTACTAATTGTTAGTGTACTATGAGATATTATGTTTTTTTTATTTTATTTAGAAAACAGTGTAAAATAAGGTAGAATTGTAGTGATTGAAGTATTTATACATTGGTTTTAATATGAACTACTGAAATATTTATAATTTACACCGGTTGTTCATTCTGATTTATGTAAAATTTTTGTATTATTGTAGTTTGTTTTTGTCTGGGTAGATTACATCGGTTACGTAGTCTAACTGGTGTAATATAACTTTATTTTATTTGTGTCTTTAGCTTATTAATATACTTTTTTTTTGCGCTGTAATATATTTTAATTAATGTAATATAATTTTTTTTTACGTTTATTAATGTGTTAGAGAGAATATCATATCTGTTAAAATATATTTTAATTAATGTAATATAGATTTTTTCTTTTAACTAATGTGATGTTTTTTTAGAATATTTCATTGATGATATGTTTTAATCAATATATTTTCTTTTACTTGTAATATGTGTTAATCAACGTGGTTTTTTTAAACATGAAAGGATATTATCTCGGTTAGTTATGTAACATGTCTCGATTTTTATTGCTTTATAGAAATTAGTTTGTATTTAAAATTGATGTAATATTTGTACATATTATATTAATTAATAATTGAGGTAATATATGACATGTATATCAACTTCTAAATTGATATAATAAGTTGTAAACAACCCAGGTAAAATATCTTCTTGTAATAATAATAAATTAAGTTTATAATACATTTATAATTTACAAGTTAAATTATTGCTAATTAGTAAATTTAAAATGATAAAAATATAATTAGATGAGTTATTATACAATTATAAGTTTTATTATTATTATTATATATATTGTATCTTTTAGGTATATATAATTATAATTTTAGTTTTTTAAAAGTAATTAAATTATTATTAAAATTTGCAGTGTTTTTATTTATTTAATAATAATTTAAAATAAATTAAGAAAAATATATATTAAAATATAAGAAGTAATTATGAAAGAATTGTAAATTAAAATTTGGTTAAAGTAATTTATAATTTATAAGTAAAAAAATTTTAAAATAAACTCACTTAAATTTTATCAAATAATTTTATGAAAATTAAATTAGCTTATAAAATAATTAAATAAACCAGTAAATAATTTATTAATCTTATCAATTGCACTCTTACCCATAAATGATGAAGTTACACATCATTGTGAGATATGAAATGACGAAAATATACGTGTAAGGTGATAATATATCTTTTATTTTTATGTTAGTTTTGGAATTTTAAATCAAATTTAAGTTAATTCTCAGTAATATTAAGGTTTATAGGTTATTGATATGAATAAGACAGATTATTGTCATCCAACATTTATTTCTTTTTTCAACGCGAGAAAAGACATGAGAAGATGAGTTAAAGATTCTATATTATATATATATGTGTATAAATAAAACTAACCCTCATCTTACAAACTCTTTTATAAGAATAAATTAAATCCAAACCAAATTCTAAAATAAAGGATTGATTATAGTTGGTTTATAAACTTATAGCTTTTTTATTAACTTGTAATATAAGTGTAGTAAACTAGTTTTTTTTAAATAAATCCTAAATTTCGAAGAAGTAAAGGATAAAAGTTTCAACTAAAATTCCCCTTATAATGTATGCATAGTTACAACAAGAAAAATCCATGATATATGGCAAATGAATATAATATTTCCCTATTTAAATTATAAGAAAACACGTGCATTCCAAGATATCTTATGTAATAAATAATGGACATTTTATTTTGCTATTTAAATTTAAGAAAGACGTGTACGGTTCAAGTGCTGATCAGTTATGTGTTAATTATTAGGATATTAACTAATTTATAACGACAATTAAGATTGATAGCATACGCAACTTAAATTTACTTGAATTTTTTTAGTTAATTAAACATAATTAATTATCGCGCACATTTTACATATTAAATTAAAAATTAACAAGTCCCTTGAATTTCGTCTAAAGTGAAAGCCTGTTCCATGTGATGTCGCCAAATCTTCCACCTTGGAGGCACCCACAAATAAAGTTGCACTTTTCAAGTTAAATTACTTCTTCTCAAACTCATATAAATTTGTAAATTTGATTAAATTTTTTAATATAGACTAAAAAGGTAATTTAAGCTATTTGAATTAATTCATGGCATATGTATACACTACATATATACCCTTTTGTGATTTTTGGAATCCAAATAAATTAGAACCATAGGGTTTCTTAATTCTTTCTCAAACTATCAAAAAAACCCTAACTATTTCACCTTTCTTGCTTGCTTTATACTTGTTATTTAACTATTTTTACCATTTAGTTTAGTTGATCAAAATAATTATACAATTTAGTTTAGTTTTGTGCAATACTTCTAAAGTTGAATTTAGGTTTAGAATATAAGTTAAGTGGATAAATTTTATAATGGATAGAGATGTATAAATCCAAAGTGTGTGCCTCTTCACTATAAATATGGTCAACCAAGACCTTTGCTTACAATTGTGGGTGTTCTTCCATATTAATTTCTTTCTCCTTTGTGCACATCACTTTGACAAAGACTCGGTTTCTAGTAAAAACACGTGGGCACTCCATGTTGAATTGCTACCATTGCAGGAAGTATCTTACACGCTCATCTCATAAAACATAGCAAAATTTATGAACAAGGTATGGTGGGTGGGTGGCTCAGACCATGTGCATCTTATCTTTTCAACTCAACAGTACACAATTTTATGACCAACATCACTACACAACCTCCAACATAACAAACAACCAGTCCAACAATGATGTCAATCCACATTTTCATGTCGTCATTAGTATGAACACACCTAGGAAAATGTTTCAACTTTTGTCACCATTTTTAAGTTTAATCTTAAATATGATGAATGCTTGAACAAAAATAAAAAAGCATGGCAGATAATGATCTTATTTAATTTGAGGATGATTGTGTTGGAAAGGTTTTGTGGTTTGTGTCAAAGTGATGAGAATAGTATGAACACGATATTTCGAGGAAGCACACCATTCTTTATCAAGTTTCTTCGGCAGTCCCTATCAAAGAATAGTCAAAACTTGGACATTTTTACTTTGACCATTACAAGGCACATGTGTTCATAATAGAGCCAACTTTGATTCTTTCTTTAAATGAAGGAATGTGTGATAGAGTGAGGGAGTGATCACTGAACCACCTACTTCCTTCTAACCCTCATGAGGGATACCATGACCATGACTGCTGCTACTGATCAATGGATGCAGTTCTATCAGCAACCTCTAATGGATGGCCATGGTCATGATGATCATGATCATGAGCATGAGCATGATCATGCTTTGGCACCAAACAAAGATGGCTTCTCTGATGCTACTGTGATGACAACTAGTCCACCTCCAACCATGCCTTCATCAGAGAGCAATAGCATCTCCTCCTGCCAACTGACACCAAAGGGTAATGTAAGCAAACCAATAAGAAGAAGGTCTAGAGCTTCTAAGAGAACCCCCACCACACTCCTCAATGCCAACACCACAAATTTTAGAGCTTTAGTACAACAATTCACAGGGTGCCCTACCACAGCCATGTCAACACTAGGGGTCCATAAGGGTCCTATCACCTTGAACTTCCAAAAAGGAAGCAGTGAACACAAGATTCACCAGAACACAAGTACTAGAGCAGTGCTACCATTTAGTGGCAGAAGCTACCACCACAACCACAACCGCAACAGCAACCAGGTTCATCAAGTGCCTGCATCACTTCCTTGGCAGAAGCACGAGGAACAACAACTGCCTCAGCAGTTGTTGCAGCAACAAAGTGGTTACTCGTTTGATTATGTGAAGAGCAGTGGTTTTATTCCAAGTTCGGGTAACTCAGTTAGCACTAGCATGGATGTCTCTGACGGTTTGCTCTTGGATAATGATTTTAGCTTGTCTGATCTAACTACCAATGCCTTCTCCAATGATACCTTTTATAAGAGTGAATTATAGGTATATTTCATGTGTTCAAAATGTTTAATTATAAAAGGGTTCCCTTGTTGAACCCTGTTAATATCAGAAAACAAAAAGTGGACTTTAGTTATATTCAGTTCATATGTATCCATGCTTTTATAGAAACAATAATTCATAAAGCCTTTATGCGTCAGTTTCCAAATAGTAGTTCGGTTTAGTTTATTCTTTTTCTCTCTCTGTTTCCCTCTAATCTTTTTCAAAGATGAGTTCCCTTGATTAAACACTGTTGTCTTGTAGAACAATTTCTTGGTCCAGTTCTTGTTTATATGTTCTTTTTGTTGAAATATGTGCAGGTCCTATTTTCCTGGTTACCAACAAAGTTTCTATTCCTCCCACTTTTTTTTTTTTTTTTTTTTTTTTTTTTTTTTTTTTTTTTTTTTTTTTTTTTTAATTTTTTTTTTTTTTTTTTTTTTTTTATAATAAAAATTATTTTTTTTATTTTT
>Ga0099825_1006850_pt1 | contig 14070 bp, 9 predicted proteins | sample SiratroredBW_FD_76838 | JGI IMG/M metagenome (GOLD analysis project Ga0099825, IMG submission 76838) | Root nodule microbial communities of legume samples collected from California, USA - Siratro red BW | ecosystem: Host-associated > Plants > Roots > Nodule | place: USA: California | collected... | reverse complement strand
ATATAAGGAAATTTGATATCGTGAAACACATTTTAGGTACTCATTCTTGTTTCTAATATGATTTAGAAAATTCTTATGAGTGAAGTGTTTTCTCAAATTTAGTTAATATATTAAGATTTTGATAAAATCTTTTAAATTAAAGGTCTCTTTTTTTTACTTGGAGGTATTTATAAAGAGACTCCGATCATGAAGTTAATTTGAATATAAGTAAAAATAAATAAAAATAAACATATAATATGAATGCTTCCCTAATTCTATAAGAATGGTGTTGCGTCAGTCATAAAAGAATATCACGTATCAATGTTACCACACCTCAATCTAATTATAATTTGTAAATTGGAATTGTAGTTACAGTTAAAGGGTGTTATATAGGGTGATCATGTAGACCAGTAACCGCAGGTAATTTAGGCTGAAATCGCTATGTGACAAAAAAATTATAAATTGCTCACATCACATTCACAGCAATGATTCTGGTAGGAGTATATAATTGTGATTTGGGAACAACTTACCTCGGACAAAATAAATGTGGTCACGAAATGTAAATGATTGATTGATAAAAATGGACCAAGTTTCTATGTAATCTGATCTCCACCATCACCGGTTTTTATCTCAACTGCTTTTGGTGACTACTATAACATTGTTGGGCCCACATCGGCATGTGTCCCTTTAAATCATTCTGTCATTCATTCATTATATAAGTGTTAGTACTATGTCTTACAGATACACACATTCCATTTCAAACTCACAGTCCCTCAATCTCAATTCCATTGCCCCTTACCAAGGGATACAGCCTCCCTAGTTTAGCAACGAAACTCTTTAACCAATACCAACCAACTTGCCTTTTACCTTGAAAATGTCTGCTGCTGTGTCTTCCACAACTTCTCACTTTGTGGAAGAGCTCAAAAACAAAGCAACAGACAACAACGACAACGTTGGTGGCGAACCAGAACAGGCCCCTTACAGTGATAGTGCTAACTCTGATGTTGCAGAAGAAACTGAACCAGAGGAAGATGATGACTCCAAGTTGGAATCTGACAGAGAGCTGGATATTGGTCCCCAAATCACCCTCAAGGAACAGCTTGAGAAAGATAAAGTGAGAGCCTCTTTTCCCTTTAGTTTTTGAAATGCTTCTTCACACCCTTTGCTTTTGCTGCTGTCTTTTGATGAAAGATTTTTTCTTTTGTGTTCAAAGGATGACGAGAGTTTGAGAAAATGGAAGGAGCAGCTTCTGGGAAGTGTTGATATGTCTGTCGTTGGAGGTGACACTTAGTTTTTCTCTAACTCTTCAATGTCTTTCAAACTCTTGTAGACCAATTCCATCTCTATTATTTCACCAAGATAACGTGACATTTAACTTGATTGGAAGTTGGAACATTACCTCTCTTAATCAGATGGTCCTCTTATTATTTCACTAAACAAATCTAAAATGTGAAAGGTCTTGTGTTGGAATGCAGCAACTAAAGACCCTGATGTGAAGATTTTGAGCCTCACTATTACAAGCCCAGACAGGCCTGACCTCGTCCTGCCAATTCCATTTACAAATGATCCTAAGAAAAGCCTCTTCATCCTTAAGGAAGGAAGCAAATGCGCCATGAAATTCACCTTCACTGTCTCCAGCAACATCGTTTCTGGTCTCAAATACACAAATGTTATTTGGAAAACTGGCGTTAGAGGTATGAGACACTACTCCTAGTGTCTAACTTTAATTGATTAAATAGTGTTGACAGTACTTTTCATTTTTTGAACAGTGGCCAGCAGAAAAAAGATGTTGGGAACTTTTAGTCCCCAGAAGGAACCATATACGTATGCATTGGAAGAAGAAAGTACCCCTTGTGGCATGTTCGTGAGGGGAACCTATGCAGCAAGAACCAAGGTAACAAATTCAGTGAAACTCAGAAACCCTTTGAGTGGAATACTCTTGTTTAGCAAATAGGAAGAACTAACTTGCTAAATTTTCTTGCTTCAGTTTGTAGATGACGATCAAAAATGCTACTTGGATGTCAATTACTACTTCGAAATTCAGAAGAATTGGGCAAAACCTCAATGAGATTTGGCCTTGAGCAACTGGCTGGAAAATTATATTTCCTTTGGCATTTCGTGTGTCTCTTTGGAACATATTGGAACTCAACTTGTTTTAGTTGTTAATCAAATCCAGTTAGCACGATTGTAAACGTGCGTGCCATATGCTTGTGTTACCTGTTTTTCTATGGTTCCTTACATCCTTTTCCTCTTTCTAATGCCAACATGTGACAAATAAAATCACTCTTAATTTTTACTGTGTAAGTTGCACTCGTTCACTTAAGATTCCCCATAGAGTTAATTTATTGGAATGTGAAGAAAATGGGATAAAAATGGATCCCTTGTGGAGAAAGATAAAGAAATGAAAATTCAATAAGTATCCTCAACTACTGCATGTGCTTTTTCTTATGCAAATGGCCTAAAGGTCCGTAAGTTCTTTGGTGGGCCAAAAGCGGGCCAAAAGCTTTTCTCATCATATGAATGCCCACATACATGCCTCAAGCATGAACTTTACTAACAAAAGAGAAATAAAGGAAAAAGCAGAACTTCTGATGAACTAAAATTGGGCCCCAAACCCGCCGATTATGATCAAAATTTGAATGCGTGCACACTGTCCTTTTATAACATTTTATGAGTGATTGGAGATTGAACTTATTTTTCAGACCTACACATCTGCTACTCTACTAATCGTATTCAATTAGCTTGAGCGTGTGTATTGTTTTAATAACGTGAAGTCTTATCATAGAAAGTTAAAACAAACATCATTCACAATATTATAAAGGGTAAAAGATTTAGTTAATCTTAATACTACCAGAAACACTAATGAATGATCTCCTATAATCCTTATAAGACAATTATGATGTAGAGAACTATGAATATATCACACTATATGTAGTCATCAATTGCTTGTGGCATAGGCTTAGTTAACTTGTGATTGTTAGTTTGTTGTGTTGGCTGAATTGTTCTTTCAATTGTCACAAAATATCCTACTTCAGTTAGAACAATAATGAGCAGCCTTCTCATTTCCCAATCTTACACTTGTGTTGGTGTTGAATCAAATCGATGCCAACTCATTTTGAATCAGTACGTAATGATGGTGGTTAAGAGCACAATTACGAGTTAAAGAAATTCAGAATGCTATGATTGCACACATGGGGTGGGTCACCGGAAAGCATGATTTGCCACAACAATTAATGTATTACTAAGTGTAATACTAAATACATTATATTTTTTGACAAATCATGTACACGATCCGTGAGCTTGATATAAAAAAGAGAAAATTGTAAAAGTACATACATAAATTCAGAAATAAGTAATTCAAACGCATTCTTCATTATATATGTACTTCTTTGAAAAAGCAAGAATGTAATAAGCTTTTAATTTAAAATGCATAGAATCTTATAATACTGACACTGTTGAGGAGCTTTTTCCATAATATACAGATGCTACTCTGTAGTGTGCAGTGTCCTATCATTACATGCATGCCCTGTAGTTGATGATGGCTTCGGCAGAAAAGAGTTATGTGGAACTGGAATGATGTAATTGACTGGTAATCTTTTTGTGATCATGTGTTGTCGGCTATGGAATAATTTGAGTAAAGGTAACCTTACTTTCTTCCAAAGTAAAGTTGCTTAGTAATTACTAACATTCATCATTGCATGAATGGCAAACACAAGCCATGCAGGAATGCCCCTGGACAGTTTTCAACATTACTTAACTCACAAGTTAAAAGACTGGTTTAGGGTCCAAGTATATAAACTGTTGTCAAATAATCAAAAATCATGTATAAAAAAGTACACATTAATTAAAAAATTTATTTTCTATTTTAAATAAATGAAGCGATTTGACTCACCAATAATCTGTAAATTGAGTAGAATTGATTGTTTTATGGTTAGTAAAAAGATGTTAGACAATTGATTTATCTTTAGAATAATCTGTAAGGAATTGTGATGAGTGGAGTTAATAAAAGCAGAAAAAGACATAAATACTGTGCAGTTTGGATTGGATTTTTCTTCAGTTGGTCAAAAGCACAATTCCCTATAAGCTTGTGATTGACAAAGTTATTGTTTCCTCCATATCATCTATCTATATTTTATTTCCTCCAAACAATGGCTCAATAAGTGCTTGAAATTTCAAGAAGCGAAAATCGAGTTTGAGTTAACAAACCAATGGTCATAGGAAGTTGGTTTGACAAACATTGCATGGTGCAACCCAACAAATGAGTGAAGTCAATTATGGGTTCGTTCTAGTTGACCTAAACAAATTAACATGAAAGTTTTCTTCCGTGTATTTCGTCACCTAAATCTTGAACAGAACCACCAAATAAAATATTCTATTGGCCAAAGTTAACCACCTCTCATTTTTTGTATACTGCACTGTACAAAGTGATCAGAAGTTATATGCCTATGTACATGTGATCTATAAGTTGATGAAAAAATTAAGCAACAAATGAAATCCACCAATGTTTCTCTACTCTACACATACATAAAAGAGAATGAATAACTAGTAGTCTAACAGTGCAAACTTGACCTGTAATCCAATCTTACCACCCTCAGTCACAAGCTTAGCAGCTGTTACCAACCAATGTCCAGGAGCATCATGTGGCCCCCGCAGAACCTCGCTTGTATCCACGTATTTAAGCAGTTTTCCAGAACGAACAGGCACAGGTGGACCATCCGGATAAACACCTGAGTCAAGTGCAGTTGGAGCCTGCTTCGGAGGAGAAGCAGTGGCACTTTGCTGTGTGAATGAAAATGTTGTGCTTAAATTTGTGAGGAAAGAGGATTTTCTTGAAGCCTCAGGTACACCACCCCAATCTGACTTCCTGATACTGCAATTGGATATGTGAGTATATCGTAGGCGCAAGTGAAGCACATTCTTTGGCCAATTCCCTTTGCTAATGAGCTGTGCACCAGTTACAATGTAAACACCCCCACCACCACCTGATTCATGCAACCAGTTAGGGTCATGTTTAACCACTGCAGTGCACACGTTTGCAAATCCCTTCCACCTTATTGGTTCCAGAAAGGTGTCACAGGATTCATTATCATCAGATCCTCGCCACAAAGATGCTGCTGAAGAATGGATCATCATTGTCTTTGGGATGCTTGAAAGATGGTATACATGTATTGCAAGTCTATCACATTTTCTTCCTTCCAAGTACAGACGGAGGCCTACTACAGGCCTTTCTTCACTCACTACCTGATATTGTTTTACATAGAATAAAATGTCATCATTAACACACTATCAGTACACACATAATTGATGTCAATTCTAAGCACAAATTTGCTCAAATAGTACCTGTGCAGAACTGACATGAAGCTTGGGAGACATGAAACCAAATTGCAGGGAAGGGGAAGTACTCTTTTTCCTTTGATGCCTCAGAGGTAGCTCATAAAACATGGGTGCCCATTGCCTTGGAATTTGAAACTCCAAGAAGCATTGTAAATCTTCGGGAGGGGGCTTATCTGTAAAGCACAAATGAATCAATCAAGTAAAGGTAAGAAAAATCGTAGATGACAATGATGCAAGAAATTATGGCTTTGAAACACATGTACTTTTGTGAAGGGTGACAAGAATAATTTGAAGGCCATTATCTTCCTAACAGTTAATCATTGAAACAGTATAAAGTGGATGTGTATAAAAGTAGTATGTTATAGAATTATTAGTCAATCTGAGAAGAAGAACTTACAGCGTAAATACAAATTGATTGCATGAGTAAGATAGCCGCTTCCAGGAATTCCTGTGAGAAGTGAGGAAATAGGTACAAACTTGAAGAGGATAGCTTCAGGATTAGAAGCCACTGTCTGGAGCCAATTTGAATGACCGTGCTTGAACACATCTCCTCCTCTTTTTGAACAGATGATAGTGAGGCCCTGCTCCAACATAAAATTAAGACATTAACAACTTACAAATTTAAATCTTGTTCAGTTCAAATTTCAAAAGGCAAATATTTCTCTTTTTGTGACTTACTTCCTTGCTTGAGGTTTCTGAAATGCTGGTGAACTGCGTTGTGTTTGATTGCATCACTTGATTGAAGACCTCAGGAACCTACACGAATAAGAGAGGCTGCATCAATAAGTGACAAACATGTAAAAACTATACAAGATAAAGGGCTATAGATACTTCATTACTTTTTGTTTGGCTTCTGCTGAGGTATTTGCCTGTTGTTGAGAAGGGCTTCTTAAATCATGAAACAAAAAATCTCCTAGATTATCTAAATGTCTTCTTAGATCACCAGGTGAAACCTTTGAAGAATGTTTTTGTTTGACACATATTACATCTTGACCTCCAACAGCCATACCTGTTATTATGTGTGTTCCATATGTTTGAATGAACCTGCCTTAACAGAATTGATTAGCAACGTTACTTAATAATCTCAAATCATGCAAGATTCTTATCCCAAAATACTGAGACTTTTGCTTTATATTTCTATGGTGAATTGTTGTTGTGGCTTTGTGCTTACCTGGTTAATGAAGCTGGATCCCACTGAGCTGGAACAGACTTTTTGACTTCCTCTTGCAGTATGAGGGGTGAAGCAGTAAGGTGCAAATAGTACAGGGAAATGAAATAACCATCAAAAGCAAGATACTTGATGTTATGAGCATCACGATACCAATCACCACTCAGATCAAAAAGAGCATTGAAATAGCCAGAAGGAATTTTTCCTTGTATTGCAGACTTTTGATTCAGCAACTCAGACATCTGCTAGTAAAAACAGAGTCATGTAACAATGCTTAAATTGCTTATCTAAGAAAATTGTAACAAATTGAATCAAGTCTTGTATAGCTCTTAATTCAAAGTCATATCTGACAAACTCAAGCAAGTTTTTTCCTACTGTATGATAGTTGCACCTATAAGGGAAAATAAAAGAATTATAACTTCTAACAGACTTTAGTAGATGTTAAGGGCTCATAAATAGTTTGTATATATATATATATATGAGAATAGAAGATATGGTAATTTATATTTTATTGAAATGTTAATATTCTTAGTTTAAAATTCAAGTTTTATTGGTTAATGTTGAATTGTATTGATGTAAAACACTAGTTTTTCTATATAAAATTATTTTTGAGTGAAAAAATTTATGCATATTTTTATTAATTGATTAGTGTTAAAATAATTTTTAGATACTACATTGATAAAGTTAAAAAAATAATTTAAAGAAACTTTTTAATAACAAAATTAATCAAATTTCAAACGAGATAAAGAATTTAAACTCAACTATAAACCTCTAATTAAACTCATATGAGTAAACAAGTTAAGTTTAAATCATCGCTCTTTGGATAAATATTGCACTAATGAGTTGAGTTACGAATAAATTCATATAAAAGATCATGAAGTTATTTTTAATCTAAAATTCTAAGATAATATATTTATAATATTTTATATTTATATATTGATAATATTGCTCCTTTTTTTTTACCTAGTTTTATATGTATACAAAATACTAGAGGATTTTAATTTTTAACTACAACCAGTTCACTGGGAAAATTCCACTTTCATCTCTTGAGATACTCAAATTACATTACTATTTTTATTTTATTTTGAAAAATCACATTATATATGTTGCAATTTTCCTTTTAACATAAACGAATAAAAATTTTAGCGGTGGTTCTGTAAAAAGAATTGTTTTAAACAACTATAATCTTTTGATAAGAGTTTCCCTCATTTTTGAGCTGCACCATCCTGTTGATTTCGAAGTATTAGAAGATAAAGTTATGAATTTCTTGTATTTTGTATAAACGTAGGCTTATTTAATATCGTTTCAGGTCTTTTATTAATTACCTAATGTAACTTTACATTTTTCTTTTAAATTAATATTTTAATTGAGTTTAATTTATATACACGGGAGTAGTTTTTCTTTTCTACATGGACATCCAATAACAACTTATCTTTGTTTTATATCATTTAAAACTATATAGAAATGAAATACAATAGACATTTTTTTATATATTCTATTTTATTTTTATAACAATTATCGTAAACTATTATTTTAATTATTATAATCTTAATTTTTATTTAGTTTGAGTTGACTTTCCTACCCTAATTTTTCAATAATTACATTCTCCAAACAACTGGCATCCTCTAACATATAACCCAAATGATTAATTTATTATGTAATCTCCATTATCACTCTTTTACTTTTATTTATTTTTTAAAAAGTGCAGAAAGATATATCTTTTTCACTATAATAACTTTTCATTAACTATAAATATAAGTTTATAAGAATATACATACATGCATACATATATATATATATATATATATATATATATTCGTCATATACATCTATTATCTAAAAAAATAATAAATAATATACTAATTGTGCCCTTAAAATTGTTGAATGGTAAAACATCCACAATGTTCTGGATGTTGAGTAGTCTACAAGAATATTCTAGCACTGGTCAATTTGTTCATTATTTTCTATATTGAAATGTAAACAAAATTAACATCTTTAAAACTCCACAGAACATTACCGTGACTCCACAAAACATTCTTAAAATACACTAAACATTACCGTGACTACGATATATTATCTGTTTCCCATTTGGCACCAACAGAAAAAGGAACTCATCTTATTGCTATATATATAAAACTCTTTATAATAGCTTATAAAATTAAGAGTATAGTATGTATCGTCACTGGCACAGTTTCCGAAACATAAAACACACATACGAGATAAGTTTCGCAGAATTTCAGGTTAAAAAAAAAAAGGCCCAATTCTTAACGAAACTCGTACGACATTAAAAATCAAATATTGTTTGCCGTTCAGAATCTGTAAGCAAAACATTAAAAACCTTTTTTCTATGATATGAAGAAGTCACGAGGGAGGATCCATCAATTTCTGCATATATGTTCATAGATATATTTTCATTAAGAAATTGCACCACTTTGGAAAATTGTCCGAATTAGTATTAACCTTGGCCACATTTCACAAACCATTTTTCCACTCAGCAATTTCATATTCTTATATTATATAACACAAGTTCTGGAAACCCCACAAATCAAAAAATATATTCGAAAATGTGAACAAGAATTATAGATAGATAGATATATATATATAGAGAGAGAGAGAGAGGAAGGGAATTAACCTGGTTGAATTGAAGAACATCAGATTTGAAGCGAAGGCGATCCCCCTTGTCACAGCTAATATCCTGGGAAACATCGAAAATGGTAGCAGCAGTACCAGGAAGCGTAATGGTCCTCTTTTTCTCTTCGTCAACAACCACCAATCTTCCAGTTCCTTTTCCCTTTGCAAACTTCAATCGGAAATCACTGGTGAAATCAAACCCTGTTCCCAGACACTCTATGGGATTGGAAAGCACAGTTTCCATGGCCATGATCAGCAAACATGCACTCTTAAATTCTGAGCAAGATATGATATAATATTATGTGTGTGAGGGTCTGATATGTGTACCTAATGAGCCTTAATTAATGGGTCATCCTTGGCTACGTGACTGCTATGGTAGTGGCGGTTTGACCTTGGACCACTCTGCAACAAAACCAACACAAAACTAAAATTTTGTTAATCTAATCATGTAAGACGTCACAACAATAGCATGTGTATTGGTCTTTGATGGAAGGAAGGTTCGAGGAAGGAAGGTAAATTAGGTTTTAAGCTGATAGAAGGAGAGTACCCACTACACCTATTTCATAAATTATGGTCAAAACATTCATTCTCTTCTCAACTCTCACTGTACAAAGAATCTATTAGTGTATCATCATTACAACAACAAAATCTGTTTTTCATTTTTTTAATCAATCATTTTGGATGTCTAATGATTTTCTCTTCATATTTTTAAATTTTAAATATTATTCTTTCAGTAATCTAAATGCAAATAATTTTGATACTAAATAAATATATTTTGGTCTAAATATAACAATATTTTATATTTATTAAGTATTTTTCATGAATTTGAAGATAGTATGCGATTGATTGTAGTTTGTATTTGTTAAAAGATATTCAAAATGCATATTGTGAAAATAGTCGTTTAAGAGAATAAGTAGAGATATGTCGCAGCTCTTGTTTATTCCAATTGCCTTTTACAGAAGGAATAGTTTAGCAGAATACAATTTGAATTTTGTTTAAAACACATTTAAAGATTTAGCATAATTTTCAAACAAAATAAAAGCTGATAAAGAGTTCTCCCTTTGAATTTGAATTTTATTAATATTCATTCTTTGAAATTTAAAACTGTGCAATTAAAAAGGTTTTATTAGATGCATTGACTGAGTAAAAGCAAATAAAATTTAAATGGAATTATTAATTCATGTAATATAAACAAACTATATGTATTTTTTAATTAAAAGTTACAAAAAAAAAGTCCTTGGCTTTGGTAATTAAAGAAACAATTAAGTTGAAAGTGAAATTAAAAAAAAAAAAAAAAAAAGGTAGATTCAACTTTCTTTGAGTCTTTGGTCTTCGGTCTTCAATCAGCCATGCTACGAGCGTGAGATGACTCTTCTTTTCTCCCATTACATCATCATATTCATCAATTTACGATAACATCATAATACACTGTAACACAAATAATATGAACATTATTTATTGTTAAGTTCAAATTCTCTAAATATTCATTACATTCTCTCTTAGTAATATTCATATTTGGTAGTTTAAATCTTAAATTCATATATTTTATTAAGACAATTTTCAAGCCTTTGGATGTTATTTAACATAATTTTTAATGTTTGAAAAAATAATCATGTAAAATTTATTTTATTTTAGAAAATATTGTTTAAGACCAACATACAAATTTGGTTTTCCTATTTTCTTAATTTTTTCTTATTTAAAAATAATTAGTCTCTATTTTTTAAGATCAGTGAATTTAGTTAAACAGTCGAAATAAAAAAACAAGTAATATATTAATATTGACTATTACATTACACCATTTAACTAATATCATATTAAGAATTGTTGAATTTTAAGATACTTATAGTTGACTTCAACATATTATATTAATTGGTGAAAAAATAAATCGAACATAATGGTCAAAGAAAACTGTTTCTGATAACATAATGTGTTCACTATAATATCTTAGTTTAGAAAGTTGAATTAAAATATTAAAAATTAAATAACAGGCCAGCATCAAGCAGTGAATGACGGAAAAGGAAAAGGACAAAACAAGACTTGATTTTGTGTATTTACTATTACTAGTTAATTTGGTTCCATTACATAGATAAAAAAATTTGTAAAGAAAATTAGTAATTAATTAATCCTACTTTTGATGCTTAATTATTTATTCTTTTATGAGACTGTTTCAGTGAAAGTATGAAAGAGAAATATCTCTCCTCCTAACTTTCACCAGATGAAACTCTCTTTTGAAAAAAAAAATGTCTTATTAAAGAAGTTTGAGCTAATATTGACTAGACTGAAATTAGGTTAACTACTTTATTGGAATTTTCTTCTCATCTTTGATGACTTAGTTCACATAAACAAACAAAGGAAAGAATAGGAAATTAGAAAATGTAAGTCAAGTAATTTATGTACTGTTTTTTTTTTTTAATCCGTCATTTAAATTTGTAAATATTATTAAAACCTTTTTATTTTATGAGAATACAATTAAAAACGAGTCATATACTCCTCAGCTTTGAATTTTGACTTATAACTTTGATACCGGTACGCGTACCCTTTATTTAAACATTCAGTCAATTTGTAAATGTTTATTGGTTTATTTTATTTAAATAATCTTGATATTTATGGTTTTAATTTACTTTAATAGGATTATGGGTATATTTTTACATGTTTTTCTTCAATGTTTGAAATTTGAATTGTGATGATTGATTAGTATTATAAATCAATGTGATTAAGATGTTACAAATATAGGATGATTGATTAAAATTGTATATTAACTACATGTAATAAAGATTTCTTGATATATTAATAATAAAAGTCATTCATAAAATAATATTTCAGACGAGGAAGTGTAAGAATTATTGTAGATTATGACCTCGATAATTGTGCAACTTGAATTATAATTAACTTATCATGATCATTGACTCTTAGGTTGTTAATTAAAGTTTTAAATTAAATTAAATATTATATTCTAATAGTCGATACTTAATATGAATCATCAGTAAAGTACAAGTATATATTACTTGTTAAATATTTTTTTATATATAAATTCATTTGTAATATATGAAAAGTGTGTGTATGTAAATATATGATGAATAAACTATGGAGTAAAATTATAATTATTCTATTATTTAATTAGATGTAACTGATTTATTATATTATAAAATTAATTTTAGATAGATTATATTGTGTTTGTATGACAACCTGCAATAATTATATTATCCGTACGAGTAAACATTGGTCTGCCGAAGAACACATTAAGAAATTAGTAACTTATCTAAAACATGTTAACTTATAAGTTATAAGAAAATATATTATTTAAAAATTATTTTGAATGAATCAAATTTTAAATAAATTTTCATTTTAACTTAGTATAATTTTGTGAGAATCTTTCAATTAATATACTATTTGTTAATTTCCTAACTACTATTTATTAATAAAATTTATTAGGACTTATGAAATTATATTAATCATATATAAATATATATTATATTTATTAGAAAAAATGAAAATGAATATTTGTTTTATAAAAACTTGTGAAGATAATAAGAGTTTAATTTTAATTAAGTTAAATTTACCTTTAATAATTGTTAGTTTACTATCAATATATCATTTTATTATTAACAAAAGAAGTTTATAAATCCATAAAAACAATATATATTAAAGTTAATTGTTGAACCTATATTTTACGGGAATAAGTGATTGAAAGTATTATAGACTCACGAAAACACAGTGACTTTCATGTGTGTGTATTGACATATTTAAAAATCTAAATAAATAACTTAAGTTAAATATTATAATTAAAAATCATAAAAAAATATTTAAAATATATCTTAATTTCCAAGGTAAGGGAATTTGAAAAGTAAAAATCGATTGAAACATGGTGGAAAAATCCATAATTATATATATATATATATATATATATATATAGAGAGAGAGAGAGAGAGAGAAAAATAAACTGTATGCATTAAATGGAAGAATCTATTAATATTGTCATAGATATTTAACATTTTTAAGTCATTATGTTAAATGCTAACACTGGATAAAAGTTATTTAATTTTGAAAACTGATAACCAGATTTATAATTAAAATTTTATAAACATCAAACTAAATGTTTCTTGTACAACCAATAAAAATGTTCTAAAGTTTATGAGAAGGAAAAGTTTTTGCAATGGCAAGTTATTTTATTAAGACTCTCTCATCATCACATACAACAATTGCTGTGTAAATTTAAGCAATTTTAATATTTTTGCTTAATTTCTTTTCACTAAAGACCTCATATCAAGAGACATCTTTAAAATCATGTGAAGGAGAAACATCAAAACACAGGGAAAAAAATTAAACGAAGTAAAAATATAAGTAATTTCTTCTCTTACTATCACAACATTCTCAAACTCTCTTTTATTTGTAAATTCACTCACTTCTTTTTTTGTCCTTTAACTTTTTTCTACCCCTGTCACTCTCATTGTTCTTGTTTTCTTTTATACATCATTTTTTCTTTACTTACTTCTCTTGTTTTTTTTTTTTCTTTTGACTGCTCACTTTTTTTTTTATCATTATTTCGTGCTGTTTTATACTGTCTTTAGCTTTTCTCAGTCGCTTATTTGGTCTTCAAAGACATAACTTAGAAATATGAAATTAAAGAGAAATAGGTTGCATATATAGTCGTTGCTTGTCACCTTGCAATCAAACTCTCATGGATGACTCAAACGTATAAGTTTAGCTTCTTCCATAACCATCACATCAATCTGAACTTTTGTGGAATTTTTTATGCAACCTCTATGGTAATTAATATCAATTGAGGTTAATATTGACTTGGTCCAGATATTCGATCAAACCAATTTTGAACTAAATAGATTCATATATATATATATATATATATATATATATATATATATATATATATATATAAATTTTATTTTATATATTATATTTATATAATATAAATATAAAAATAAATATATATATTTTATTTT
>Ga0099825_1006849_pt1 | contig 14070 bp, 3 predicted proteins | sample SiratroredBW_FD_76838 | JGI IMG/M metagenome (GOLD analysis project Ga0099825, IMG submission 76838) | Root nodule microbial communities of legume samples collected from California, USA - Siratro red BW | ecosystem: Host-associated > Plants > Roots > Nodule | place: USA: California | collected... | reverse complement strand
ATTAAATATATAATGTTTTATATATATTTATATTTTTTTTTTTTATATTTTTTTTTTTTTTTTTTTTTTTTTTTTTTTTTTTTTTTTTTTTTTTTTTTTTTTTTTTTTTTTGTCAATTAAGCAAAGTATTAACCTTCTCTTCTCAATATCAAACATTTTTTCTTTTTGATGTTTGTTTAATTTGAAAAATGAAACGAATGGTTTAATAATATATTTCAATATCTAAACAATACTTGGAAAAATGTTCATTTCGAGTCACGATTACCTAAAAATGATCGTTATTATAGGCAACCTAATATAAGAAAAGACTTTTTTTTTTTTTTTTTTTAATTGTCTTTTGCATTATTTCTTTTACAAAAATAGCCTTTATTATTCTACTCCATAAATAATAAATGCAACAAATTGCCTCTTTCTCTCTCTCTATGAAGATTGGCAATTGAAGTGTTTAATTTTAAAAACTGAAACTTCATTAATGTTATTCTCTCCCTATATATTAACTATTTAAAGGAAAATTTAGAAGAAAATATTTTAAATACAAACAAATTTAATGTTACTAACTCAGTTAACAAACGGATAGAGAGTATGATTTCAAGTCAAATCAACTTAATATAATTACTAACAAATGCTTCCCATGAAAACATCCAAATTTTGTGAATCTATTATTTATTTTCCACATTACATAAAGTTGCACTAGCGTTCTTAGTAACATTAAATTTAAGTTGCACTAGTATTCTTAGTAACATTGAAGCTGCACTAGTATTATTAGTAACACCAAATTTAAGTATATTCTCACTTTCCGTCACTTAACATGTATAGAAAGGATACAAGCTTGAACATTCCACACTCAAAATTTAAAAATAAAATAAAATAATAACATAATTGTATACGCCAAGTAAGAGAATCTCATTATGAATGATTATAAATTCACCATTAAAATATTCCAAAGCACCACAAAGTTACATTCCAAATAAACTCCAAAAAATTTCTTTTCAATTTTTGTCAATGCCACACTCCGAAGCATCTACTTTCATTTTGTTATATTGAACTTGAAATTGCTTCGTTCGCTCATATGCCATGAAAAATTGTAAATAAATTTATAGTGTGACAAATAATATTATTCATAATTAATAAAGTATGTTTATAATTTAATTAAGTTTCTTGAATAATTTTGTAAGTTTTCACCACTTGACAGGGTAAGTTTAAAATTCTTATGTAATTAAAATTTAATTATTCTTTAAAAAACATAAAATATATGTTTACTATATTTGTTAGTTTATTTATAGATTAAATTTGTTTAATATTAATTAATATTTGAAGGAAATTTCGAGTATATTGTTAATATATTTCACATTTTTTAACTAAACTTATCTATTTATATTAATTTTATAAAATAAATAAATAATTTTTTCTTTTTAATTTTTGACAAATTAACTCATTGTTCTACTAACCCACTCCTAGGGAGAGCTACTCAAGGTCTAACTCAGCCAAACCCCGTTTTTAGCATGTTGGTGGCAAGTTGAATTCAAATGGATATAGGTAACAAAATTCCTATTATGTTCCAACATCCCATTATCATCCTAGTTCTTGCACCCCTTCCTAATCTCCTTTTATTCTAATTTTCTCCAATTATACCCTATTCAACAAAAATCTAACACATTCTACGCTACTCCATGCCATGTAGATGTTGACATGCATCACAATCTTGAGGACGAAATCCTATGTGAATTGGGTGACAATGATAGATTAGGATGACAGCCTAAATGAGAAGACTATTAAATAACTTAAAAGATTTTATAAAATGAATCTAAATATTATCTTTTAATATTATATAATTTAATTTTAATTTGCTAAATACTAAAAAATGACACATGGGGGGATTGTGATACATTATAGTATCAAAATGTTAACGCATAAATGAATTTTAGATTAATATACAATAGTTTTGTTTTAAGAGTCATATCATATATAATTTATTATTTTTGATGATTACTTAATATGAAACATGATATATAAGCCTATATATTGACAAGTTTATTTATCAATTCATCCATATTATATAAGACCATAGTCTTTACTTCATTTTGATTAATCATCCAAGACATTACTTTTGTATTGCTTCTAGTCAGACTTGTATAGCATTCAAACATCATCTAGTTCATTTTATCTCCATCAGTGAACCATCTTAGAACAAGCGTCTGGTCCATGTATGTTGATTATTATTTTGTTCAGTAGTCCTACTTCTTCTATCTGCATGCTTATTAACTTGTTAGAACTTTTTACATGTCTTATAGTATTTCTTATCATTAAAACTATCATCTAAGGGATATGTCATATCGTCCATTGACTTAACATAACTGAGATTATAATTAAATTCATTAGGAGATGCTTTAAGTTGACTAACCCTATCTATACTTTAATCTTGTTGACTTTTCATGCAATAAATGATATATGTTGTGCACTAGACAATCCAAAAATACTACATTAGACGGTCTAGATTCACACTTTTTTATTTGATTAAAAATGACACTGATCAATTATAAATAATTACATGACAAATTGACTCATTGTAAAGAAAAGCTTGGAAAAGACATTAGGAAAGACAAACTTTAAGCAAAAACTTTACCCGTATGAGTCATGCTAAATGTTCTAGTGAAAAATACTTAAAATATACACATTAAGGAAGACCAAACCCACACAAAATGATAGAAAAAATTTGTGCAATCCTAATGGAAGTTAAATAGAAAACTAATACAAGAATTTAGGACAAACTACTCATAAACTACCAATTTTTCAAGGGATTTTTCTTCTATCTTTTGCCAATTATTTCTATTGATTTCTCCAAACTTTTGTTGGCTTTTGAAACACATATATGTCTCAAAAATTCAGAATAGAAATTCCCAAAAAAAAATTTGTTTGAGTTTATGATTCTTGAAAACAATATCCAAAAGAACAATAAAAAAGAACTGAGAGTACAAGACTTGAATCTCAATGTTTACAAGTCTCAAATCTTCCAAAAACATGTTCAATCTTCAGAAAACTTTTGAAAGATATTTAACACTTTTACAAGTCTAGAAAATTTTAAGAAGAAAGCAACAACTCAAAGAATAGAGAAGAACATAATATCTAAAATTAATCAAGCATCAACATCGTACCCATTTTTCACAATTTTTTTTTTTGGCCAACTTTGCAAGATATGCATACAATGACTTGATTAATGAAACAAACTAATGAAACAAATGATGAAACATATTCTAAACATTACAACAATGATTTGGCCAAGAGAAAATCCAAGAAAGAAGACAAGAATCACATCCAAATAGAAATGGGTTTCATACCCATTCTTGAAGAACACTTACTTGGAATGTGATGAACACTACCTTTGAATAGGTTGATCTTCTAGCTCTTCATAGCGCATGATGTGTTTGTTAGGATCTTGGTCAACTAGAGGTGTAGAGAAAGGAAACACCATGGAATACACAAGGGGATTTAGTGCAAATCACAAAATCCATGAAGAAACCTATTACAAATTGTAATAGTTTTAAATGTAAAAGCAAGAATAAGAAAATAATGTAGAAATGGATTGAGAAGAGGAATTGAGAAGAACATGCCAACTTTAGTTCAAGAATCAAAGGATAAGTGTGAGAAGATTCACCATTTTAGAAAGCTTATCATGTTCCATATCAATCTCATGTCGTTGCGCTAACACATTATCTTACCAGTCCCAACAAACACAACAACAACAACAATACTAACCTCCACCACCAACTACTATACCATATAAGAGTGAACCTTCTCTGAAGGAATTAATGCAACAAATGGCTATAAATACCATGAATATCTAGCAGAGCATGGAGGCAACCATTAAGAGCTTGGAAAAATATATTTTTTAGATGGCTAATTGTAAAACTAGTTGTAGCCTCAGGATTCAATGAAGCTCCCTACTCAGACAATTATAAACCCACAGAATGTTAGTGCAATCATTTTGAGATCAAGTACAAGTGTACAAATAGGTGATAAATGACAACATAAGCAAAAAATGAGACTAAAGCAACAATAGAAGGTCAATCCAAACAGTCTAATGAAACTGGAGTCGGTCTAATACAACAACAAATAACTATGTGCATCAAGGAGTGAGTTGAGACAACCCAAATTCTTCAAATAATGAACAATCATCTATTCCTCTACCATTCCCAGAGAGAGTATTCCCAGTCCTTTGAATAGCTCTAGTTTTATTAGCAAAGATAAACCATCCAACTATAGAGATCAATTGTTTGTTAGGAGAAACCGATTATATATAGGATAAAATAACCTTTTATCGCTTTTCTATTACACCATAAAGATGTAAAAAACAATAAGATATTGGAAAAGGCTCATAAGCAAATTTTGGAGACCTTAAAAAGAGTAGAGGTCAATATACCTATGCTTGATGCCAAAACAAATTCCAAAATATGCCATGTTCTTTGTCTAAAGGATAACGAGAGAATCAACATGGGAATGAATGTCTCTGCACTCATTGAGAGGCCTATGACTACAATCTTGAAAAATACAAGGATCCATGAACTTTCACTAATGGAAGAAGCTTGCACCACTCCTTGTTCTTCTTCTTGAATGTTTACGCGTTTGATTTTATTCTATGGACTTGGATTATATTTGTGAAAGCATGATTGATGTGTAAGATGAACATGGTTTGGAGATGGAAAGGTGTTTAGTACCTAGGTGAGGTTGGGCCAAGACTTTAGGAGGAGTCTAGAAGTTCTCAAGAAAAGACACTGATTTAGAAAGAACTTTGATGAGTACAAGAAACTCCAAATTTAGACAACATTTCATTACTCTAATCAAAGCTGAAATTTATAAAGTCAAAATCACTTATTTATAGTGATTTAGACATCTAAGGTTGTGGCACAAGCTTCAAAAATCCTGTCCACTCACACAATGACCTGTGGTAGGAGTAACTTGTGGAGTAAGCTTTAAAATCCTTTCCATTCACAAGCTGACATGTGACAAGGATAACTTGTAGACCAAGCTTCAAAATTCTCTTCAACAACAGGTGGACAAGTCGTAAATGATCTCTGGGTGCTAATTTTCGTGTCATACCCTACTTTGCGATGCAAACTAGGTTATTTACCCCAATTAGTGCTCAAGCTTCATCCTCAACCCTAGCTTGGCACTCAAACCTCTCTTTCGGACATCCTAAGGTTGCATTAGGCTTAACGAGGCCCAAATATAACCCCAGATGCACTAGGCTATTTTATTCTAAACCTAATTTACTCATGACCCAAATACAAGACTCAAAATCCTATTCTAATTGGCCCAAAATATAAGGCCCAAGATAAATTCCTAAACTACTCTGCACAATTTTTACATATCAAGGTCTTGTATTCTTGATGCCTTAAAAACTTTAGAGTAATCTCTTCAAGGTTCAACTTGGACCCAAAAGATCGATTGAAGGCCCAAATAAATACAAATATGTCCAAACTCATATGTTGATCTAGGAGCGTCTATAAATGTTACGCCTTTACCTATTTTTGCTTCTTTGTATATTGGCCCTTTAAAAACTAGAGGTGTTGTCATCCAATTGGCCAACAAAAACAGCGTCTACCCTACAAAAATCATAGAAGATGTGTTGGTCCAAGTCAAGGGACTGATATTTCATCAAGATTTCTATATTTTGAATGAGTGTAGAATATTCAATCGCTGGTGTAGCTACCATTATCCTAGGTAGACCCTCTTAAAGACAACCCAAACCAAGATTGATGTGTATTCAAGTACAATTACTACAAAATTTTGTAAATGTCTAATACAATTTAACATCTTAGATGCTATGAAACATCCTATTGCAGGCCACTCTTTTTCTCATATTGCCATGCTTACTGATATTATGAATGATGATTTGGTTGAGTTTCTAGGAGATTTGAATTTTCTAACTTTACTGATGCTGAAATAGACGAGTTTATATTGTTTGTTGATTTTAATATTACCGATGCACCAATAGAGTCAATTGAGGGAGAATGTACATGCTCAATTATAGTAGATACACATGCTTTTAAACCAGTAGATTTACAAGTTGGTGAAATTTCTCTCACCACTAGATTGTTACCCTTTATCGTCCAACCGCCATTAATGGAACTAAAGTGACTTCCTTTGCACCTCAAGTATGCTTATTTGAAGTATGGGAAGAAGCTTCCAGTAATCATTTAGAGTATGCTTGTTGAGACTTAGACGATCTACACCCCTCTAGACGGTTTAAAAGTAAACCTTACAAGTGTTTAAGTTTTGATGATAACAAACTCTATAAGCATTTTATATGCTTTGATATGCTTATGATTATATTAGCATTTGTTTCATGTAGATGTATTTATAAGATCTTTGTAGACTAGATAATCTACGTAGTTTTCAAGTGATAAGCAATATATCTCTCTACACTACAGTTTATATTAACTTGCAGTTATGCTTGGTTTAATATGTTCATTCGTTATTAATAAATTAAACAAGTTGTAATTAAACACATATTTTATAGAATCAATCAAACAAACTAAGTGATCTTCAAAATGACTTGATTATCTATCTAAGGAAATAAATCTAATACGAAAATTGTCACATAGAAAATGTTTTTGGAAAGAATTTGAACTACAATCGTAACTCATTATAGATGTAATGCTTGAGAAATTATTTGTGTTGACAAGATTTTTGAGGAAAAGCCTTTAAGCAAAGATCAATACCTTCCATATTGAGAGTCTATTTAAAAAGAGTTTATGCAGAAGATTAAGACCTTCTAGATCAAGTCTTCAACAGTCTAATCTAAAGGTTATATAAAGAGATCAAGTATGAAGAACAATATATGAATATTCAACAACAATCAATACATGAGAGAAATAGTTGCAAAAAGTCTTATAGTCTTATTAGTTATTGAACATCTATCATGGGGTTGTGAGCAAACCATTGTAAATTCTTTACAAAGTGAAGTTATACCCATGTGGGCTTTACTTGTGTTCTCTTTGAGAGTTATTTTTGGGGAAGATTGAAAATGATAATATGGAGATGTTGGTTTACTTATTTTAACCTGGAGAGTTGGTTACTCTTTATAATCAAGGTGTCTTGATTAGTGGAATCTCTTAAGTGTTAGGTCAAACATTTACCACTAGGTCAAAAGCTATAGTCATTAGTCAGGGTGCAACTCTTTCTACTTAAAAGTGTATAAGCCCGAGTGCCATGATTCGATTGTGACTTGGTCCACATGACCTCTGTGATGAGACAATTGATGTCACTTATAACAATCTACCCCTTAGCAATTGACTTGCTCGAAATCGAACTCGTGACTTTGGCTCTGATACCAATTGTTAGATCCAACACTTACCATTAGGCCAAAAGCTATAGTCATTAGTTAGGACACAACTTTTTCTACTTAAAAATGTAGCAGCCTAAACCCCATGATTAGATTGTGAATTGATTGATGTAGTATCCGCCACGAGACAATTAATACCACCAACAACATCAAGTAGTTGGCTTAAGGGGACTTGGCGTAGTCAGGGTTTGGGTGAACTAGGATAAATTCTTGTGTTTTGTTCTTTCCCTACTATTACTAGTTGTTATGCTTTGCTTGTTTGCTTTCTCTTGGGTTGTTAGACAATTTGCTGACTTGTTAGATGGTCTACTATATCCGTTGCTAAAGGAGTCTAGGCTCCATTCAACCCTTCCAATTCTAGAGCCAATTATCCCTACAAACTTCAGATAAGACTTAATGCCTAGATTCTTGATGTGGTTAAGAAAGAGGTTGCCAAACTGCTACAGGCTGATATCATCTATCCTATATCAGACAACACTTTGGTGAACCTAGTATAGGTAGAGTGAAAGAATCTGAGATTATAGTTATGAAGAATGAGAGAGACTCACTGATTCCCACTAGGATGCAAAACAACTGGAGAGTTTTCATTGATTACAAGAGGCTTAAACTAGGAAGGATCATTTTCCACTTCCTTTTATTGATCACATGCTTGAGTGTCTAGCTGGTAAGTTACATTACTTACTCTTAGAATTTTTTTTTTTTGTTTATTTTCAAATATGCATTACACCTGAAGACCACCTTAAAACCATATTTACCTACCCTTTTGCAAAGTTTTTTTTTTAAAGGAAGGTGCCTTTTGGTCTATGTAATGCACTTGGTACGTTCCAGAGATGTGTGATGTGAAGTTTTGCTGAATTACTTGAGTATTGCATAGAAATTTTCATGGGTAACTTCAATGTTTATGGTTCCCCCTAACCTTACTAGAGTGCTTGACAGATGCATATAGACTAAGCTTGTTTTGAATTATGATAAATGTCATTTTATGATAGAACAATTAACAATCTTAGGTCATATCATTTCTACGAAAAGAATAGAGGTAGATCCTGCTAAATTAGATGTTGTATCAAATTTTACATAATCCTCTTTTGTGTGGGAGGTTCGACCTTTTCTTGGCCATGCAAATTTCTATTTTAAGTACATTCTAAACTTTAGAAGAATTGCCCTTCTACGTTCCAACCTACTATAGAAAGATACTACCTTTGAGTTTGGAAAGTAGTGTACAGAGGCATTTGACCACCTCAAGAGAGCTCTCACCACCAGTCCCATCATTCAACCACTTGATTGGATGATGCCATTTAAATTTACGTGTGATGAATCAAACTATGCTTTGGGAGTTGCGATGGCATAGAGGGTTGGTAGATTGTATCATGTAATTTGCTATGTATCTAAGTTTAGATGGAACAGATGTTAATTATACTACCACTGAGAAAGAACTTTGGTCATTGTTTTTGCATTGGATAAATTTAGATAATATCTCCTGGGATCTAAACTAGTTTTTACTAATCATGATGCTCTAAAGTTCCTTTTGAAAAAGACTGACTCCAAACCTAGATTAATTAGGTGGATCTAGGAGTTTGATTTAGATATACAAGATAGGAGTTGTGCACATAATCTTGTGGTAGACCATCTAAGCCACATTGAGAGGGGAAGGATGATTTTCCTATCAAAATGACTTCTCAGGTAAACAACTTTTAGTTTTACACGATTCCAATTCTCATGCCCTTACCCCCTTAGATTGCTGATATTGTTAATTATCTTGTTGCTTTTGTTTTTCCAGCATTGGAAACTAAAGCTCAGTGAGACAAACTTAAGAGCGATGCCAAGTACTATTTATGGGATGACCCTTATCAGTGGCATTTTTACAGTGACTAGGTTATTCATAGGGGTATTCCAAATCATGAGAAATAATTTGTACTTCACTTCTGTCACACTTCACTTATTGGAGGACACCTTGGAGCACAAAGAGAGGGAAGAAGGTACTAGGATGTGGATTTTATTGGCTCACTCTTTCTAGTAGGCATCAAATGTCCCAACAACCTATGTTATTTTATCAAGTCTTTGATATAGATTTTATGGGACCATTCCTTGTTTTATTTTTTATCTTTTGGTTTTATATACATATTTCTTGTTTATGTCTCTGAGTGGGTGAAAGCTGTAGCCGCAAGTACTAATGTTGCTCAAGTTATTGTGAATTTTGTTAGGTCTAACATCTTTTGTGAATTTGAAGTATCTCGAGTTACTGTCATTGATTAGGGAACTCATATGTCTATGGAAGCTTTCATAAAAAGTATGGGCGGTGCATAAACTTTCCACACTATAGTATCCCTAACCTAATGGATAGGATGAAATCTCCAATAGAGAGATAAAGAGGATTTTGGAGAAACTTGTAAAGCTTAACAAAAAAGATTAGAGTGGTTGTTTTGAGGAAGCTTCGGGAACACAGGGTCACTTTTAAAGAACCTATTGAGATGTCTCCATTTAGAGTTGTCTTTGGTAAGACATGTCACCTAGCTTTAGAGATTAAGCATAAGGCATATTGGGTAGTTAGAGCTTGTAACATGGACAACGACTAGGCAGTAGAGCAAAGAAAGCTTCAGTTGCAATAACTTGATGAAATTTGCTTGGAGGCCTATGAAAACTCACAATTTTACAAAGATAAGACTAAAAAGTTTCATGATCATTTTACTCATAGGAAATAGTTTATTATAGGTCAAATGGTATTATTATTTAATGAGGCCTATGAAAACTCACAATTTTACAAAGATGAAACTAAAAAGTTTCATGATCATTTTACTCATAGGAAATAGTTTATTATAGGTCAAATGATATTATTGTTTAATTCCAGACTTAAACTCATGTATGTAAGCTTAACTCACATTGGATTGGACCTTTTTATTATCTCATGTCTATCATTACAATGTTGTAGATTTGCAAAGTGAGTCTTCTAACAAGACTTTCAAGGTCAATGGTCGTTGTCTCAAGCTTTTTCATGAAAATCCTAATTTTGTAGAGGAGACAATTAAAGAGATTAGCCTACAAATTCCTTCATTTCCGTAAGATTGATGAGGGAGTATATCTTATTCTTTGAGTTGATTGTTTTTACATTAAGGACAATGTGTAGTTTAAGTGTTGGGGAGTAGAATCAGAATTATAGGATTTGTTTTAATGTCTTTATAAGAATTATTCATTTTGTTTGATTTTTAATTTTTATGATTGCATAATAAATAGTTAAAATAAAGACAAAAGAATACTTTTGGCATATTTTTATTAGATTTTTAGGAATTTTTTTAGCGGTTGGCATTTTTATAATTCTTAAAGAATTGGTTTCTTGATTTCTGATGTTTGGATTCTCCTAAATTGAAAAATAAAATGGTTTTGATAACTATTTTGGGTTGAATCTTTTGTGATAAATTTGTCCTTAGTGAGATTTTGAGCCTTATTGATTGGATGGAGATAAGAAAGTAGAATCATTATTACCTTTAAAAGATAAGAAAGTAGAATTGTTATTACCTTAGGAGATAAAGGATGTTTGGAATCATTTTGGGAATAAGTTGTTAGAATTAAAGATCGTGCTCAACAGGGCGTGGGGAGAGTTGAAATATTGAGAATTTTCAAAAAATTTTAGAGTAAATCTTTAAAGTTTTGATCAATTTAAGGATTTAGTTGTCTTTCTTTTAATGTGTTAAAATCCAAGATAAGAATCAAAGAATAAATTAAAAATTAAAAATAATAACAAGATAGAAAAGAAGATGTAAGCAAATTTTATATTGGTTCACTTTTATATGAAAGTTACATGTAGTTGCTCAACTAAAGAAGTCAAGCTTCCATTAAATGAAAAAATCGTTTACAACAATAAAGCAATTCAAAGAAAACACCAAGAACACAACTTGTAGTGTTGACCAATTTTAAAATTTGGTTGTCTTTCTTTCAACGTGTTAAAATGCAAGACAAGAATCAAAGAACAAATTAAAAATTAAAAGAAAAAAACAAGAGAGAAAAGAATATATACACTATAGTTTTATATTGGTTCACTTTTACATAAAAGTTACATCTAGTTGCTCGACTACAACTTCCACTAAACAAAAACATGTTTACAACAATAAAACAATGCAAAGAAAACACCAAGAGCACCACTCGTAAACCCTACAAGAGAAACATACTACACCAGTAACACTCTATTATTGAACTGAGTCTGGAAACACTATCCAAGAACAACAACCTTACATAAGAAATGAAAAATACAACTGAAATAAGGTCACTTGAATCATCACAATTATGAATAGAAAAGAGTTTAAGGTGAACTCACATATTTCTCCTTAAGCCAAGAAGATTGATCTTGAAACACCAAAATAAAGCTCTAAGAAAATGTCTTTAACTCAGAGCAAACTTTCTCTCAATTTTGAAAAAGAAATGAAACTCAGATTTCAAATTCATATCGAATAAGATGAAGATGAAAGTTATATAGAATATAATCTATCAATTTTAATATGTTGATTTTACTTACTAGTTAAAAGAATGAATTAAATTGTATTTTCAACCTATTAAATTAGACTGGTAATATTCTTTTGAAAGCAAAAGACAATTATAATATATTACAAACTCGTTTTAACATATTGAATCATACCTCTAGACCTATTAAGGTCTTTAAGTGATTTGAACACATATAATATATTAAAATGTTCACTGTAACTAATTGATGTATGTAGATTTATATGCAGACAAAAACTCTATTACAAGACAAAAAAAACCACAATGGTAGAAAAGCATAACATCTAAGTAGCATCACTAAGATGTCTTCATCCAAACTTTAATTTATTTCCAAAACAAGATTGTAAGGCAATCAAACTAAGATATGTGAAGATGCAAATTTAATTGATAACTTATACAGAATTTCAAATAATTAGGATTGTTTTAGAAAAGGTAAAGATGTTATTAAGTGTAATTGATTTAAATCAAAGATGATTATGTAATTTTTTTTGAAAACACGAATGAAGGAGATAGATAATATAAGGTGAAAAAGACATTAAAAAGTTAAAAGAGTAAATATCTCAAAGCATTTAATGTTAGCAAAAACTTAGATAAAATCTTATCATTTATTATTGATTATGGAAAATAACTAATTGGAAAACAATTGTATTTGGATGTTTATTATTTTAAAGTTATAATATTTGTAGGTAAGGTTGTCATTATTTTGAGATGGTTAGTTGGATAAATTTTTTTAAGTTACTCAATGAAATAGTGTTAGGATTTATGGAAGTGTTACGTCAGATCATTATTACAACTGAATTAAACAAAACTAAGTGTCAGAGTTCAATTAAATCATTGAAATACACTAGTATAGAAAATACATTCTACGTCAGGATAATACGTCAGTTAAAATGAAATCGACGTAAGCAAAAACGCAGTGGCATTTTTGTAAATATTTGAAGAGATATAACATCGGTTAACTCAAACCTGACGTAATATATCATATTCTATGTCGGTTGCCACTCATAACCGACGTAAAAAAGACTAAGAAAAGTAAAAATTCAAAATTTGAAAATTTTATAATCGCGCTGAAGATACTACGTCGGTTGGGAGGTGCCAACCGACGTAATATGTAGCCCATATTATGTCGGTTGGGACTTTCCAACCGACTAATATCCTCCACTTGGCGCATGAGTGAATCTAAAAAAGAATTGGTAAAATTTGGTTAGATACTACGTCGGCTGGGAGCTCCCAACCAACGTAGTATGTCCCTCAAGTTAAAATTAGTGATTTCAAGCAGGATATTAACTCTTAGGTATTTTTTCTTACGCTTACGTTTTCTTCTCCTTCACCTTCTCCTCAACCTCCTCAGCCTCACTACCTCGTCCTCAGCCTCAGCCTCGCTGGCTTGCCTTCTCTCTCAGCCTTCGTGTTGTGCCACTTTTACTCTCACCAGTTTTCATTTGTATTTAGCATGGTGTCGTTTTCTCTTCTCACTGGTTTTCATTTGCATCTTTGTTGTTCACTGGTTTTGCTAGGGTTCGTTTCGCTCCATTTTTGGCTTCTTCCATGTTCATTTGGTATGCACAAGCTTGGTGGTTGTCTAGGTTGGAATGCTTGGTTCGACACCCCTTGCACCTTCTCTTTGCAAGAGGTTAGCAATTTTGTAAAATTCATTAAAAATAGTTAGAAATTTATTTTTGATCCAAATTTATCATCAGCGTCTTGATTTAGTGTATATTTGATGGTAGAGTTCTTACATTATATAGGTTTATAATAGATTTAGGGTTTCAAAAATTTAGGACGAAAAAACTTCAAACGACCATAACTTTTGCTAGAGAGCTCGGATTGAGACGCTTCAAAAATGAAAATTACTCGAAATGAGGTAATGGATTTGCTAGTCAACCGCCAAAGGCGGTTGGCCTCCGAAAATTCTAAAATTCCATCGTTTAAGATTTTTTATTTATTTATTTGTTATTTTTCATCCATTTTTGTAGATTTTAGCCTTTTATTTCACATATCTTTACTGTTAGAAAATTATAAATATTTTTGTAGTGTTTTTTTGTATCGATTAGAGATTTATCAACCAATTATTTTTTTTCTGAAAATAAGAATTACTACGTCGGTTGTAAGATGGAACTGACATAGTCCCCTATTACGTCAGTTCCATCTTTTAACAGACGTTGTATCCACCTCTTAAGTTGTTTTAGTTGAATATATGATGTCGATTTCTATTTTTCAACCAGCGTAGTGTATATTTT
>Ga0099825_1006848_pt1 | contig 14071 bp, 6 predicted proteins | sample SiratroredBW_FD_76838 | JGI IMG/M metagenome (GOLD analysis project Ga0099825, IMG submission 76838) | Root nodule microbial communities of legume samples collected from California, USA - Siratro red BW | ecosystem: Host-associated > Plants > Roots > Nodule | place: USA: California | collected... | reverse complement strand
TACATACATAAATAAATAAAAAAAAAAAAATATATATATATAAAAATATATAAAAAAAAAATTTAAATATATAATATATATATATATATATATATATATATATATATATATATATATATATATATTCATATTCATATAGGATTTCTCCGGCTAGAATATTTACAAAATTAGTGAAGAAATTAAAAAAGGTTGGAACTGATTAATAAATTAAAATAGATGGGATTTTTTTTTGCGTCTCATTGAAAGATTGTTTTTTAATTTTTTAACTGGTGGTGTTAAGATATTGTCAACATTGGCATCTTATATGCATTCCTTTAAAATCAATTCTGTTTAAACATGATCAAACACTGAATACAAAATATTTCTTGGCAGAATTTAAAAGATGATGCAAGTGAAGAACTGTGAAGAGTAAGGCAATTGGGTTGACTTTTGTGAGTGTAGTTTGTCCGACAGTCTCAGCACAATCCTGCATAAGAGGGAGGGTCTTAGGAGGTGTAATTTATTTGGTTGACAGGGTGAGAAGTTCAAAGAGATGCGTGCACACACACACACAAGACGAGTGACAGGTTGCACCTTAATATAATAGATAGTGAAATGAAATTGTGGAAGGAGTGTCGGCAGAGGAGGCTTGGTATGCACGGAGATGGAGACAAATTTATTATACTGCTGCTGAGACCTGCAATTGATGCATACATATTTATGACACTGTCCATGTGGTACCATTGCTTCCCACTGCAGAAATTCAGTATCCCACTCAAATCATCATATTTCACTCTCACTAATCTCTATACCCTATTATTGCCTTTCCCACCAGGGGAGAGAACCACCATATGCACTAAATACTTACCATAATCATAAATCATTATTAACTCCTTATTACCATGACCATATTTTTCATATCCCTTTGCTGCTGCTATATCTTTTTCAAATTTATCAAAATAATAGATTTTGATACTAAATTTAACACTAATTTGATTTACAAGTCATACTTATGTAACAGTTTTTCACATATGAACTCTCCAAATTTTAGTGTATAGATGGTGATTTGATGGTGGTGTGTGATATATAGTAGAAAATTGAGTAGGCAATATATGTCGTGAGAGAATCGTGAAATGGGCATTTGCACGTGCAGAATGTGCTCTCATTTATTGTCCACCATGCTAGAACAGGTGTGTTCATATTCTGTACCTGTGCACCATCGTGCAATTTAAGGAGGGTATTAGATAACATGTCTTGTAAACAACTCTATGTACGGTACTTAGTTAATTTCAGCATAGATTTAATTAATTTTCATTTATTTAATAATGTCATTCTTAACTTTACTAAAATTTATTCGAACAGAAAAAGGATAATACTATAGTCTTACTTAGCCTTTTTTTTTTGGTATGTGGGTGATTTGGCAGGGATACCTTAGATGGCATGAAAGAAAAAAAAACTTAAATAGAATTTGAAATATTAAAAAATTAGATTTTAAGTTAGTTTAATCTCACAAAATGAATTTGTAAAGTAAGATTTGTAATTACTAAAATATTACAAGCTTGTCATGTAGGATCTGAACAAAAATAAATAAATTATATTTATGTTATAATTAGTTTAATTAATTCATATTAACTGATAAACTAAAAATATGTTAAATACAAAAATATAGAAAATACAAGCTATATCAAGAACCATAAATTAGTTTGAGCAGTTGAATTCAAAAAGTGAAACTTTATTCCTCAACAGCTTTTCTCAATTTATATCAGTTAAATGCTAATATGATATCTACATACCGATCTACAGAGATATATAAACAATATGTTAGACACAAAAAAATAGTTTATAACATGTTTAAATAGTTATGATCTTATTAGATTATTTAATAATATCTTTAAAATAATATCCAGTATATTAAAATCATAAAAAATAAATACAGTACATTTTAATTATTAAGAGGGTTATAGTAAATAGGTATAAGAAGAGTTAAAATTATTATAAGAAGAAAAATTATCTATACAATATCATAAGTATTATTATTTTGAAATCATATTTAGAGTTTTGTCTTCATAATATATTATATATATATATTTAAGAAAATGCAAGTAAAATTCTAAATTTTTCAATATCAGAGATAGGTACGTACAATTTGTTTTTATTATAATATGGGTTGATAGCATTGAATTACATAAATAGTTTTGATGGAGGTTTCATCTGTAAAAACTGTACTGATTTGCCTGTTGATATCATAGATGTGAATTAGGACCACAGGTAGGGAACTTATCATTATAATTAATTATTATCATAATAATTATTATCATAATAATTATAATTTTAGTTATAATATAATTATAATTCTAATATAATAATAATAATAATAATAATAATAATTATTATTATTATTATTACCCAAACTCAATGCATCATGCATGCAGTTCTGCCATTGTTTTATCATGCATACAAGGTTGAGAATAACCTTGTATTTTTAGGGACCAACTATGCAACTCTACCATAGAAATAGCAGATCAAATTTAAAATATGGGCTAGTGTCATATTTATGAACAAAAAATAATAAAGGTTGAAGTATATTGTTGCTTGATGATTCAAAATCATGACACTACTCTGATGGCTAGCTAGTCATGGTCATTTATTCCTGCATGTCTATAGTTTTTTCTCCTTACCTCCATGTTTTTAAAAGTATTAAAAATATATTTCTAAAATTTTCAATTTCAAAATACATATATTACTTTAGTTATTTTGAAGTGTATAATTTGAAATATAAAAAATGAAGAGGGTAAAATGATAATTTCCCTTCTTTCATGGAGGTGCATAGGGAAACTATGGGAGGTGTATGAAGAAACAACCTCTAATCAAGCATGCACTGGATTACATCCCACAAAAGGCCACTCATTTTCCATTTTAAACTAGCCAATACTTCCCGCACCCTCATTTATGAACCTGAACCCTATTGGATAAAATGATCAAATTGTCATGTTGGCTCCTTTCTCATTGCACCCTGCCCTTGCTGCAGTTATTGTTGTCACCCTCCATTATCACAATAACACACACTGCAGTTAGAATAAGAAATAAAAAAAATTTCATTCCAGAAATATATTTTCATAACACATTTCATGTGTTTCAAAGAGCTCTTTTTGATACACAAACTTATTTTAGAAAATACATTCTAGAAAATATTATATACATTCTAAAAATTTTGTTCTGAAGTTCTATTCTGGAAAGTTTATTCCATTGTGTATTTTATATTTTTTATGAATTTTATTCTGAAAGTCTTGTTTTGAAAATCATATTCTATTTTGAATAATGTTTTTAAAATGTATTTCATGAATTTAAGTAAGTGTTACGGAAGTAATTTCCAGAACAAGTCATCCAAAAAAAGAAAAGGTAAAATAACCATTTAAAAAATTATGGGACTGTAAACTGAAAGGGTGTGTGTAGGAGGCTTCAAACCGTAGGCTGTCATCACATGACAAAAAAATTGCAGTACAGAGGGGAGAGTAAAAAGTGTAGGTATGAATAGCATCATTATTGCAAATTGTTAAAGGCTCATTTAATTGTCAAACAAAAAAAAAATCATAACCACCTACCATTCATTTCAGAATATAAAAAATACATTTTCAAAATGAATGAACCAGGAATTTGACAGAAGTACAAAAAGAAAGTGTCAAAGATTGCAGTCACTGGGAAGTCATAAATGAAGCAAAGTCCAGTATAGTTTGGACCGGGTTTTGTTACAATATGGGCCTTGTTCTATTGGTGTGTTGAACCGAAATAAAAATATGTTGGCAATTGCTTCCTACACTTCATCAGTGTTATGTTATACCACAAATACCCTTATTATAAAACCATAACTTAGAGTCTGTGGTGTTAAAAACTTTTTCGGAAGTTAGAAGGGTGTGAAGAGGTTTTCCGGAAGTCAACTTGCTACTACGAAAATCTTTTTCCGTAACTCATTTTCCCATCACCTAATCCTCTTTTGGATTTTATTTTTCGAAGCGAAAATCCTTCTCATCACATAACATCCCCTCTATACTCTTATATCAATCATTAAACCACCATCCAAAAACGCACCCACTTACCTCAAAATGCTGTTAAAGAACCTTTCCTTCCACCATCAACGCCACTGCCGCCGTTAAAAAAAACGCAAAGGCAACAACTTTAAGTTATGGGTCTCTGACAAGGGTATTTGTGGTATAACATAACACTGATGGGGTGCAGGAATCCATTGTGAGGATGCAGGAATCAATCAATTGCCAAATATGTTATAGGAATTTAGAATGAAAGGAAATTTAATAATTTAAGAGTTGAAGGAAGGAAAGAGTTATTAGTTAGAACATTAATAATATAATGTCTGATTTTGCCAAAGTGTTAGCCAGATAAAGTAAGTTAAATCCACATTACAAGTGGGAGATAAGTGTTTTCTTCACTTCAGTGTGGGAAGTGTTTGGTGCTTCACCTCTAAAGTCCAAACTCAGCTTTTGTGATTGTGAAGATTTCTCTGCCCTGGCTCCAAAATTCTGACTCTATAACTGAAATTTTATACACATCACCACATCACCTTCCATGGCACAAAATCTCTCTTTCTCTCGGATCCTCCCAAACCCGCCACCACCCACAGCCGCAGCCACACCCTCAACCACCACATTCCCAAATCCCCCTTCTCCCACACGCATAACCATAACCCCTCTTATCCAAGACCTCTTTTTTAACCAAAAACCCTCTTCTCCGTCACGTCTACACCTCGCCACCTCCTCCCACCCTACACCCCGCCTCTCCCCTCAGGCTCACCGGATTCTCCAAACCCTAATCCACCCTTCCTTCGATTCCAATCGCTTCCACCAAATCATTCCTCTCCTATTCCACCAACCCGCCTCCTCCTCTCTCTCTTCGGACATTCTCGGCATAATCAAGGGCTTAGGGTTTAACAACAAGTCTGACCTCGCATTGTCCGTCTTCGACTTTATTCGAACGCGAAACGACCTCGTTTCGCTGTTGAACGGTCCCGTAATTGCAGTCATTGTCACCCTTCTCGGGAAAACGGGTAGGGTTTCCCACGCGGCGTCGCTGCTGCATGATCTAGAAACCGACGGGGTTGAGGTTGATGTGTATGGCTACACCTCACTCATAACTGCTTATGCAAATAATAGAAAATACAGAGATGCACTCAAGGTATTTGGCAAAATGAAAGAAGAGGGATGTGAACCCACCCTAATTACTTATAATGCAATTTTGAATGTCTATGGGAAGATGGGCGTGCCTTGGACTAAGATCATTGCTCTTGTTGAGGATATGAAGTGCCGTGGCCTTGTCCCTGATTTGTGTACTTATAATACCCTTATAAGTTGTTGTAGGGCAGGTTCTTTGCATGAAGAGGCTCTTGATATTTTTCAGGAAATTAAGGTGGCTGGATTTACACCTGATGTGGTTACTTATAACGTGCTGTTGGATGTTTATGGTAAGTCCAGGCGGCCGAAAGAAGCCATGGAGGTTCTGAAACAGATGGAGATTAATGGTTTTCGGCCTAGCGGTGTAACTTACAACTCGTTGATGTCGGCTTATGTTAGAGGTGGCTTGCTGGAGGATGCCTTGGAGCTTAAAAGGAAAATGGTGGTAAAAGGGATTAAGCCTGATGTTTACACTTATACTACGCTTTTGTCAGGGTTTGTGAAAGCTGGGAAAGATGAGCTTGCAATGGAAGTTTTTGAGGAGATGAGAGAGGTGGGGTGCAAGCCTAATATATGCACCTTTAATGCGCTTATTAAGATGTATGGTGACAGAGGAAAGTTTGAGGAAATGGAGAGAGTTTTCAAGGAGATCAAGGTGTGCAAGTGTTCTCCTGATATTGTTACTTGGAATACACTTTTGGCAGTTTTTGGACAAAATGGAATGGACTCTGAAGTGTCAGGAGTTTTTGAAGAAATGGAGAGAGCTGGGTTTGTACCAGAGAGGGACACCTTCAACACTCTGATAAGTGCGTATGGCAGATGTGGTTCATTTGACCAAGCTATGACTGTTTATAAGAGAATGCTGGAGGCTGGAGTAAGTCCTGATCTTTCTACTTACAATGCGGTTTTGGCAACATTGGCTCGAGGAGGGCTTTGGGAACAATCTGAGAAAGTCCTTGCTGAAATGAAAGATGGTGGATGTAAACCTAACGAGGCAACATATTCTTCTCTGCTCCATGCTTATGCCAATGGAAGAGAGGTTGAAAGGATGAATGCTCTAGCAGAGGAAATATACTCTGGAAGAATTAAAATGCATGCTGTTCTTTTGAGCACACTTGTTCTAGTAAATAGCAAGGTTGATCTTGTAGTGCAAACTGAACATGCATTTTTGGAGTTTAAGAAGAGAGGAATCTTGCCGGATATTACTACTGTGAATGCAATGCTTTCCATTTATGGGAGGAAGAATAAGAAGGGACCCAAAGTCTATGAGATCTTAAACTACATGTATGAGAGTGGATTGACTCTAAGTTTGACTACTTATAATAGCTTGATGTATAAGTATAGCTGCACGGAAAATTTTCAAAAGTCAGAGCAAATCTTGAGGGAAATGCCGGATAAAGGTATTGAACCAGATGTTATCTCATACAACGTAGTTATTTATGCATATTGCAGAAATCGCATGATGGAGGAGGCAAAAAGGATATTTGAAGAAATGAAAGATCCTGCTCCTGCCCCGGATGTTGTAACTTACAATACATTTATAGCAACTTACGCAGCTGACTCAATGTTTGTGGAGGCTATTGATGTAGTTCGGCACATGATCAAGCAAGGATGTTGGCCAAACCAGAATACTTACAACTCCATAGTTGATTGGTACTGTAAGCTCAAATTGAGGGATGAGGCATGGAAATTTGTTCAAGACCTTGGCAACCTTGATCCACATGTTGCTGAGGATGAAAAGAGCAGGTTACTTGAGCGCATAGCAAAGAAATGGTCACAAGTTAAACCATGAAGCTCTGGAGCCTGCCTTTTATTGGAAATCTTCTTGATCCTCTTGTCAATTCTCTTAGGTTCTATTTAGATAAAATTTTCAATAAATACTTTCAGGAAAAGAAATTCATAAATTCATAAAGTGCATAAGTTAGTCGTAGTTATATAATAAGTTTTATTCATCTTATCTTATTATCTTCTTCCATAAATATCTGGCTTAGGAAAGTCTATTTAAATAGGATCTTAATCTTTTCCCTCTTGGCTACCATGTGTGAAACACTTAGCTTGGAAGGTTGGCATATACACTAAGTGAAGTCATAACTGATTGTTTCATCTGAAGAAAAAGTCAGTAGCACCTGTGCTGCTTTGCCAAGTGACAACTGTTGGGGAAATGAGAGGAAGGGAGTTAGATTTTGAAGATTGGCGAAATGTAGAACACAATTTTAAAAGACAAAATAATACATCGTGTGTTATGAGAAGGTTCTTGGCACATAGGCCTTTACACAAACAAGTTGGTGGCATGTTATGCAATTTTTTTGGTATTAATTTTTAAATAATATTTTCCATGTTTGTTTATGATAGTAATTTTAGGTGTTTTCATTAAAACTAGTGAAATTATTTAAATTTACAACTTTTTAAACTAATTATTTATATTATTTTTTATTTTTTTATTTCATCGTTGCTATATTTTCTCTGTTATCTTAACTAATTTTTTTCTATATTAATTAAAAGTATAATTTGGAAAAATATTATTTTAAAATTTTAAAAATGAAAGATTAAAAATTGCAAATAATCGACCATCAAAAGAACAAAAAAAAGTATTAATTTTAAAAATGGTGAATATACCATATGTCCTTTTGCTAACACTTTTATACTAAATTATATAATTTGAAACTAATTATAAAACAAAATTTAGCTTATGAAATTATCGACACAAATTGTTTATATATTGAAAAAACATCGGTAAATGCAATTAAACATTAAATGCTAATTTTATATCGACAACTAATAAGGAAACACTCTAAATTAGCTTATAATAAACTAAATTTAATTTATAGAAAACTTAATTTCATTTATCTCTTCTAAAAATATTTAGAAAAAATTATATAAAAATATAATTGTTTATCTTTCAATTTCTCAATAAATATTAAATAAATATAAACATAATTAATTATGTATATATATATATATATAGTTTACTAATTATAAGAAATATTACAAATCAGTTTATATATAGTTGATTATATATATACACATACATACATAACCGATTATATATTCACAAAAAATGAATTACTATAATTTTTTTATTTCTATTCTTTTTCTTTTCTATTTCATTTTAGTTATATAATTTTTATTTTTCAAATATTTCTCTTACCTCCCTTGCTTTTCTAACCTACATATTTTTTCTTCTTACTGTTGTTTTCTCTTCCGAAGTAATCATCAATCAGTTGGTGGAAGATAGCTTTCGGTTAATTTTGGGAAATTTCTGTCTAGCTTCAAAGGCTAAATGAGCCAAATTTCTGGTCTAAGAAAGTGCTTTTTCAAACGTTGAAAATTGGAATACTTGCATATGATGTGACACAAGGAAGAAGTACTACATTCCAAGTTAATGCATACACTAATGAGAAAGACCCCTTGAAATGAAAACCGAGTATTTGGGAAAGTGATTGAATTGAGGCCAGACCCGCATTGACTTTGGGGCCCAAGATGACAATTGACTTGGTACCAACCCCAAATTATAAGTCATACCACATTATCACAAACTACAATTACTTGGAAATTTTCACTTTGAGATCACTACACAATGTGGATTACGAAACCTTTTAATTATATCTTATCACAATATGTTTTATTTAACTTATTTAGTTTAAATACTTATTATTTTGTTAAATAAGAGCATATCAAATCAGGATCACTGTTGACCTAGACAAATTTCTTAGTGAGAATTGAAAATTATAGATCAATAATTAAATCATACTCAAATGGTATCAAACATGCAAATTATTGATTATTGTGACAAGTAAAACTGTAAACCAATAATTAAATTGCATCTACATAATTACAATTAAAGGACAAATTTCTCACCATATATGTTAAAATGTAATTTATTTTATTATTATTGTTTAATTTTAACAAAAATAATATAAATAATTATATGAAATTATAATTTAATGTTGAAATTGATAAAATTAACCTTGTTAGTTTATTCAATGCATTGTTGGGACACACTCATCCTGATTCTTATTCAGGATAAACCCAACAAAATGCCGACTCAACGTTCTATAAGATAATAACAACACATTATCACAACGTGTATCTTTTCAACGTGTGAAGATTGGTTTCAAAACTCAAAAGGAGAAGTCAAATATCTCATAAAAATCAAAGCGTCTGATGAATAAAATGCATCCTGCTCCAGCACACTTTAGAACGTGTCAATCACAACCTTCATATCATGGCTGTGATCAATATAAGTACCATGGCAACATGAATGTGATTGCTTGTGAAAAGTGTCCACTCACCCGTCCTGCCTCAAACTCCATTATTCACCATGAACATTACCGGGAGATAAATATCATGACTAACCAATCAATGTAATTTTATTTTCTTTCTTTTCAAAGAAAAACAAAATTGATACCATCAAACCCAAAAAATAGAGACTTCAAAACTATACATATGCATATCTGCATCAGAAAGAATCTGTCAGTCACTCCCAAGCTACTATATCTATGCAGTAATTTGTATGTTCTCTCGATAATTTCCTTTGTTTACCAACAATAGTAATCGTCACCTATAAATATTTTTGACCCAAATAATGTCAGTGTATGATCCTTTGAAACAATTTCACTCTTTAGGCAACTGTACCAAGCATTCTCTTTTCTGCTTCGTCCGCTTTTAGGGAAAAAATATCAACAGGGGCAGTTGTATAGCCAACAGAAGGTTGCTTGAATCTACCATTAGAGGATCCCGCATGGTGATCAAGATAGATTACAATCACAGTGATATCATCATGGAAGTGTCGTCTTATTCCTTTGTCGATTTTCTTTATGTCATCATATCTCATCTCTCTCTTCTTTGCAGCTTCTTGAAGAGCAGCTCTCACCAGTCTCTTGGCAATTCCCTGCAAGTAATGGAACACAAATCAAAATCCTTGTAAGAATGTACCAAGTTTATCATTATAAGCAGCTTCCGAATAACAGAGGAAACTCACAGCTCTTGGATACTTGAAAACCATCTGAACTGCCGCTTCATCACTTAATTGCTCCCACAGGCCATCGGAAGCAAATATCAAGAATAAATCCTCCGACTCAAGCTCCCTAATAATGATTGATGGTTCAGCTGTCATCACGGGGCGCTTCAAAGGAACAGGATTTCCAAATTGCTGAAAAGCAGGGTCTCGGTAGAAATCAGGTTTTTTCAAATACACATCACCAATGGATCTTGACACCTGCAACACCAAAACTGTCTAGATTAGCTATCCTGACCGCATGCTTGTGAAATGAGATAAACCAGGCGCAACCTCTCCGCGTCTTTCCCTCTAAGGGAGGCAGAAAGATACATGAAAGGCAACAAAGGGGGTCACCAGTTACAGGAAACCACAAATTCTCTGTCATCTTTGTATAGAATTGCAGAAATACATCAAGCTTGTAATAACCATGCAAGTAGGTATTATAAAGAAAGGTTGAAAGAAAAAACAAGGAAAATAGATGAATTGGGCTAACTCAGGTGATAACTGTAAATAACACCTGAAGAGAGTATGCTACAACCAGACACGTCGTGGATATATTAACAGTGTACTTATCTATATTCAACATGAAGTTTAAAATCGTACAAAAATTTGTAAAGAAGAAAACGATGATAACAAAAGGTACACCATATCAGTTTTTTATACCTGAATAATGCCCTTTATCCTCCAAACTCCTCGGCTATAAACCACTATGTGTGAGTCATCAGGATGGAGAGCTTCAACTTCTCTTCTCACCTCCTCATCAGCTACATTATGATCAGTTGACAAGCGCTGTGCCACCACTGGACAGTTCTTTCTCTCTACAGCCCTCCTGCCAAGAACAGCTCTAGAGTCTCCAAGGTTGGCAACATACAACACATTATTGGAAATTGCACCAAAAAGGCAACAGGACCCCACAGAAGCAATCTGAGGACTGATGGGCAAGGATAGCTTCACCAATTGCAAGAATTCCTCCTCTGTGGCACTAAATGCCTTTTTTATCACATCCACAGACAAACCCCCTTGCTCAGTAGCAAATTCTACAAATAAAAAACAACAAAGTCAGCATGGTGCTTTTTTAGTTCAAACTCTTTGCTTACAAATTCAATGCGAATTAACATGTCCTATTTCAAATTGGTTAAAGACTAAAAAAAGGAAAATCGGGACGGGAAGAGGCAGCTATTGATAGCATTTTCCAATCAATTACAAATGTCTCTTCCTACTGACGAGTGACCAAACCAAAACCATTTGCTTCTCTATTTGTGGAAGCATAAATGAGAAGACTACAACAGTTAGCATATCAATTTTTAGTTTCTAAATATCACAGTACAAAGGAAAAAGAAAACCCAGTCAATCAATACCAGAATATCAATATCCTACAATTTATACCTTCCAGAAATATTCTTCATACTCAATAAAGAAAATTACTAAATCAAAAAATATTCTGTCATCTCAAAAGACATTTAATATTTTATTTAATTATATTGATAAATAATAATAAAGAAACACTCCTCCATACCAGAGTATCAATATCATATCTCCCAGAAATATTCTTCATAAAAGAGGCTATTAAATTTAATAAATATACTCTTTAAAAAAAATCAAACCCATTCAAAATTTTAATTTCAACAACAATAATATAATAAAATTGAGAGGAAAAAAAAAAAAGAGTGAGGGTTGAACTGGTTCCGGATCTTAAACTGAAGAAAAGAGAAGGATTCACGGATGGACGGATGGATGAATTACTGTGTAAATAAGGGAAGAGTCTTTTGTTGACGAATCTAGAAGCTTCGGGGCCGCCGTGGCCGTCGTAGACGCCGACGTAGGTAGCGGAGGGGGAGGTGAAGACTTGGCTCTGATCCTCGAGACTGTAATTGGCCTGTGCGACGGCGATGGAGAAGTCGCCGGAAGCGTGAGGCTTCAAGTCAGTGTGCCAGAGTAGTCCGTCGGCGCGGCGGCCACCACGGCGTCCGAAGCAGCAATCGAGAGGACCGTAGCACAGACGCAGCATGATCCGTCGAAATCCTAGTGCGCGCGGGATCACAATTAGGTTCAGAAAATTAGGTTTGGAATACGCAGAAGAGAAAGAGAAGAGAAAAAGAAGAATGAGAAGAGAGAGAAAGGAAGAGAGAGAGAAATGGGAATGGCGCGTTTGGAAGAAGAAGAGTATGAAAGATATGCTATGCTTATTGTTGTCGTTGTTGTTGGTTGAGTTGACGCGTATACTTCACAATATTACAATTACAATCACAACAACTTCTCTTCTCTGCTTTTTCTTCCACTTTACTTTCATTTTTCACTTTTTCTTTTTCCTTTTTACTTTTTCCTCATTCAAAATATCAAAAATTATAAAATATTTCCACAAAATAATAATTATTTAATTAAATTTAAGCTCATATGCTGGACCATCTTAATCTATTCTTATCGTAACCAACCAATACATAACGTGCATAATCAATTAACGATAGTTTAATACTTTTCTGTGGGCTTCCTCATTGACTTGAACGGGAACAACACTTCTTTAGCCAACTCCTCTCACACGCCACTAAACGTTTTGCTTAAGATTTTATTTAAATTTAAATTCATTTTATAATACTTTAAACCATGTAACATTCATTTAAGACTTAATTACTTCTACGCGTAAAGTTTAAAATTTCCATTTTATCAATAAAAAAATAAATGATAAATAATCCATTTCAATACAATAAACAAATATTAGACAAATCAGATCTCAATAAAAAATAGTTTGTAGTCAAATTTGATTTTCATTAAAAATTCAAATATTTCTCAGAGACAGAAAGAAACAATAAAGCTTTTTGTCTGTTTATATTTTTACTTACGTAGGTTTCTACTTATTCGTGATTAATCTTATAAATTATCTGTTAAAAGCACGTGCGTTGAGAACAAATGAGTATATGAACTACGATCTAAGTTGTTAAAAATTAAATCGTGTCAAAAGTTTCAAATTCTTCTTGTCGTAAAATGATTATAGCAAACTTAATTTATATTGGTTAATAAAACAATAAGTATTGTTGAATTATTATTTTTATTTTTAAAAGCATTAAATATAATCCTAATACATTAAATATCATTTGATATATTTCTTCGATCTAATCTTACATGTTTTGTTGACGTTGGTAAGGATAATTCTTTTGTTAAATTGATATGACTGGTAACAATATTTTTTTTAATGTCTTTCACTACATGGTATTGAACGCAAATGTTGAGCATACTTTGATTAAAATACTATTTTTCGTTTTATAGGGTTATTTGAAACCTATTTTAAAACATAGGACATTTGAAAAATAACATATTTAAGGGTCAAACATAGTTCTGTATTTTTTGAAAAATAAAATATATTTGAGTCTCTAATTAATAGTTCTTTATTTCATGTAATTTTTTAATTTTTTTTCTTCGCATCATTTACCTTTAATTTTTTTGACCTTTCCCTTTACACCTCTTCTATAACTGAAAAGCAACTTTTTTTTATATATATACAAAAGTGCTAACAATAGACCGATCAACGTATTGGGGTTCCATATGTACACATTTTCAGGTTGGACCAAACCAAGCCAGTTTAGTGATAAATTGGAATTTACTACCTCAAACCAATAGCATGCAATAGGTTATCTCATGAGCCATCGACTTTTTTAAAAAAATAATAATAAAAATTATCAGAATAATTTAAAATTTAAAAAATTATATAATAAAATATTTTGAATCGTTTTAAATTTACATAAAAATAGTATATTATTTGTATTATAAAATAATACAAAAATAACATTTCTAAAAAAGTTATGTCATTGAAAATAAATAAATAAGTATGTATATATATATATATATATATATATATATATATATATATATATATATATATATATATATATATCTATATATATTTATATTTATTTAAATG